>Ga0307410_10000004_pt1 | contig 120355 bp, 101 predicted proteins | sample 322Ometagenome_3_FD_203707 | JGI IMG/M metagenome (GOLD analysis project Ga0307410, IMG submission 203707) | Maize rhizosphere microbial communities from greenhouse at UC Davis, California, United States - 322HYB-O-3 | ecosystem: Host-associated > Plants > Roots > Rhizosphere > Soil | place... | reverse complement strand
CGGACCCGCCTCGCCGAGGCTCGCCCCGCCGGCCGACCGGAACAGATCATGCACTGGATTCACGACTGCCCATGAGTGATACCGCGCTCAAAGCCGCGCTCTATCTTGAAGCCGTGCTGCCGGTGATGCCTCTGCTTGCCGCTCACGACACTCCCCTCGCCAACGCACTCGCCGGATCCGACGTTGCCGTGGCGTTTTCTTTTCCCGGTGGCCCCACCGCCTCTTTGTCGGTTGTGGATGATCGCCCGACTTATAGCCCGGAAATCCGCCCCGGTTCCGTGCGGCTTTGGTTTCCAACTGCAGGGCAACTCGTCCGCGCATTCGACGGTTCCGGACGCACCGCGCTCGCAGTCCCTCTCGGTGGTTTCACCCGCCTTGGCCGCGCCCGCCGTCTCACCGCCGCCGGTCGGCGACTCGAAGCACTTCTTAACACCCGCAGCCCCGACCACCTCGCCCTGCATGCGTGGAGCAATCTCGCCGTGGGTATTCATGCGGCCATTACTTGGCTGCGTCGTCACCCCGACGGCCCCGCAACCCACGCCCAACTCGGACACGGCACGGCGGTGTTCGCCTGCCCATCGTTTCCCGCGCCGCTCTGGCTGGATCTCGGCACGCTGACCACCGGAACCGGCGAACCCGCCACGCCCGTCATGGTTCGCATCACCTTCGCCGACCTCGCCACTGTTCTCGCGGAACTCGACCACCAACTCGACGCGACCGCAGCCTTGGGTTTCGGCACCCTCAAAATCTGCGGTTACCTCCCTCTCGCAGAAAACCTCAGCCTCGTCATGCTCAACGCCGGCAAACTCCTTAAACCAAGTTAACCACGAAACACACCAAATACACAAAAGCTCAAGCCCACCTCGCCACGGCCTCGGTTCCTTTCCTCCGACTTTCGTGTATTTCGTGTGTTTCGTGGTTAAAAAAAATCCGCCCGCTCCGTTTGAATTTCACCGAATCCCAAGCCCTCTTCCGCCGCGCCGCCGCCGTGATTCCCGGTGGCATCCCGGGGCACACCACCCCCGCCGCCACTATCCCGGGCGCGGTCCCGTATTTCGCGGCGCAAGGCCATGGCTGCCGCTATCGCGACGTAGATGGCAATGAGTTCATCGACTTCATGGGCGGCTACGGACCGCTCGTTCTCGGTTATCACCATCCGGAAGTCGAAGCCGCAGCGGACGCGGCACGTCGCTTGGGCGCAGCCTTCAACCATCCGACGTCCATCCTCGTCGAACTCGCGGAAAAACTCACGGACCGCATCGACTTCGCCGACTGGGCGGTCTTCGCCAAAAACGGCGCCGACCTCACGACCTGGTCGCTCATGGTCGCCCGCGAAGTCACCGGACGCCCGAAGATCCTTAAGATTCGCGGTGCCTACCATGGCTCCCACGCTTGGTGCACGCCAGGCCACGGCGGACTCATCCCTGAAGACCGCGCCCATATCCATGATTTTCCGTTCAACGACGTGGCCGCGCTCGAATCCCTCTTCGTCCGCCATCGTGGGCAGATCGCCGGACTGATCCTCACGCCCTTCCACCACCCCGCCTTCGCCGACTCCGTCCTGCCTACACGCGAGTTTGTCGCCGCCGCCAATCGCCTCTGCCGCGAACACGGTGTCCTGCAAATACTCGACGACGTGCGCTGCGGCTTCCGCCTGTCGATCGACGGATCGCATTCAGTTTACGGATACACGCCGGACCTCGCGGTTTACTGCAAGGCCCTCGCCAACGGCCATTCGATTTCCGCGTGCGTCGGCCGCTCCGCTCACAAAGCCGCCGCGAGCCGCGTCTTTCTCACCGGCAGCTACTGGAACGATCCCGCGCCCATGGCCGCCGCGCTCGCCACGCTCGACATCATTGAGCGCGACCGCATCCCTGAAAAACTCGCCACGACCGGCCGGCGTTTCGTGGACGCCTTCCTCTCCCTCGGCCAAAAACACGGCGTCCCCCTCGTCGCCAGCGGTCCGCCCGCCATGCCCTACGTGCGCGTGGCCGACGATTCCTCCTTCGTGCGCACGCAGGCGCTCTGCGCCGCCGCCATCGCGCACGGTGTTTTCCTCCACCCGCACCACAATTGGTTCATCAGCGCCGCGATGACGGAGTCCGACATCGACGACGCGCTCACCCGTCTAGATTACGCCCTAGGCACTCTGCCGGCTCCGACCGCCGATGCCTCCCGTCCCTGAGGGAAGCGCACTAAACGAACACGCCGTCCTTCATCGCACGCACCCGGTCACAGCGCTGGGCAATCTCGGGATTGTGGGTGACCAGCACGACGGCCTGATTATTTTCCCGCGCAAGGCTGGCCAGAAGATCAAATACCAACGCTGAATTGGCCGCGTCGAGGTTGCCCGTGGGTTCGTCGGCCAGAATGAGCGAAGGCTCGTTGGCGAGCGCCCGGGCGACGGCCACGCGTTGTTGCTCGCCACCGGAGAGCTGGGTGCCGAGACGATGGCTCTTCGCTCCCAAGCCCACCGATTCCAGCAACTGACGTCCACGGGTCTCCATCGCCTCGGGCGTGAGACGACCAAGCTTTCGCATCGGCATCATCACGTTTTCGAGCGCGGTAAACTCCAGCATTAGAAAGTGAAACTGAAACACGAAGCCGATGTGTCGTGACCGCGCGGCCGTGCGCAACTCGTCGCTCGTGTTGGACATGAGTTCACCATCGATCCAGATGCGACCGTCGTCGGGCTGGTCAAGTAGACCGAGCTGATAAAGCAGCGTGGATTTGCCGCACCCCGAGGGGCCCACGATGGCGCACACCTTGCCGCGCTCCGCTTCAAACGACACCCCGCGCAACACATGCACACGGCCCTCATCACGGCCCAGGTGACGGTGCAGGTTTTCGCAACGAATGACAGTGGCGGTGGATGTGCTCATTGGGCGGTTCCTCGGACAACGTCACCCGGCTCCAAGCGCGCGGCGCGTCGGGCGGGAATCCAACTCGCAGCCAAAACGACGACCGACGCCGTCAGCGCCGCGACCACATAATGTTCCCATGACCACGCCACCACAAACGAATCGGTGGTGAAAATACCCCTGATTCGTATCGGAACCTTAGATACTCCATAAGTCGCCAGGGCCCCGAACAACCAGCCGAGCACGATACCGCCGATCAACACCAGCACGCCCTGCCACAGAAAAATCCGGGCAATGTCATTCCGCGTGTAACCCATCGAGCGCAGGATCGCGATGTCCTTGGTCTTCTCGATCACCAGCATCGCGAGCGTGTTAAACATGCCCAGCCCCGAGATAAGGATGATGGTCGAGACCGTGATGGCGGACGAAAACCGCAGGGCGCTGAACACCGCGAGCCATGTTTTCTCGCGGCGCTGCCATGGCGCCGTCGAGTGGCCGATGACAGACTGAATGCGCTCAGCATCTTCGGGGGCGCGCTCGCGGTCGAAGACATTGACCTGAAGAAAACTCGCTCCGATCGGCTTTTGCAGGAGCGAACGCGCTTCGGACAAATGCAGATAAATACGGACGCGGTCGATGTCGCTCACGCCCGTCTCGTAGATCGCGCTCACCCGGTAGCGGCGCGCCTGCCCCCCGGACTGCAACATATACGAATCCCCCACCCTCAAATTCTGGTGCAACGCGAGCACGCTCCCGACCAGTGAACCATTGGGTGTTTCACGAAAGTCGCTCAACGAACCGCGAATGATCTGCGCGCCGAGATCCGACACGGCAAGATGGTCGTCGAGATTGATTCCGTAGGCGCGCGCGTCCTCGGTTTTAACGTTGGTGACCAATGTCACCAATCCCTGCACGACAATCGACACGCCGGAGACATTTGCGAATTTGCGGACCGCCTCGCTCACGCGCACCGGATCTTCCACGCCCTCGATGTATTTGCGGTTCGACTCGGTCTCGATCGCAACGCTTCCCTGCCCGCCCGAGCCTTCGCTTTGCATCGTGAACAGCGTGGGTTGAAACCGATCCTGGATGCGAATCGCACCATTGGTGCCGAGAATCGTCTTGATGAAAAACTGCTCGAAGCCGCTCGTCTGCGCCTGCGTGACGATGAAGAATCCGACGCCAAAGACGATGCCCATCAGGCTCATCGCCATGGAGCGTTTTCGTGCGGTGAGAAACCGCAGAGCGATGCGCAAATTGGGCGACATCATGGGCGGGGCTGTAGCAGCCGAGGTAACGAGGCTGGATTATCTATGACCACCGTTCCTCCAGCCTCGTTACCTCGGCTGCCACTCGCTTTCTGATGGTTCGACCGCATGGCTCCGGCTCAGGGCAACACCGTGCGCACGCGGTCGTTCTCCCGATAGGCGTCGAGGTTGTCGGTGATCACCAAGTCGCCCTCCTTGAGTCCGGTTGCGATCTCGACCTCGTTAAGACTTTCGTAACCACGCTTCACGCGGCGCTGCTTAACCCGCCCGCCATCCACAACCAGCACGTAGTCGCCCAGCAAAGCACGGCGAGGAATGATGAGCACATCGGCCCGCTGGCCGACGATGATGCTGGCTTCGCCGCTGAGCCCGGGCACGAGCCTCCCGGGAGGAATATCCACCGTGAGGATGACGGTGTAGCGCTGGGTAAGCGGATCGGCCGTGGGCAACACGCGAGCAACCGTGCCGGTGAACTGCTCCTCGCCGTAGCCCAGGAAACGCACCTGCGCGCGTTGCCCGATGACCACACCGGAAAAATTCTCTTCGCTCACGCGAGCCTCCACCAAACGCTCGCGCGCCAGCAAGGTCGCCAGCGGCGCACTGGAGACGATGAGGTCGCCGACATAGGCGGATACCGTGGTGACGTCCGCGTCGATGGGCGCGAAGAGACTGGTTTTCTCGATCTGGCGCTTGCGCGTTTTGATGTCGGTGGCAAGACCGGCGATGAGCGACTCTTCGTTGATTTGTTCGATCTCCAATTTTTTCTCCAAAGCGCGCACCTCGCGCTTTCGCTTGTCGAGTTCGGTGGAGGAATACTGGCCGGCCTCGGCCAGGCGGGTGAAATTCGTGAGGTCCGCCTGCGCCGTGTCGAGATCGAGCTTGGTGGCGGAGCCGACTTTGCGGCGCTTGATGGCGGCATCGTGGGCATTGATCACGCGCTCGAGTTCGATTTTCAGATCGGTGTCGTCGATTTTGAGCAGGAGTTCGCCCGCCTTCACGCTGCGGCCCAAGACAAGCGAGCTGTCGATCACGCGACCGCCGGACTCGCTGCGCAGTTCCATCGAATAGTCGGCACGCACCGCCACCGTGGCGGGCAACGCGCTCACCGCCGTGCCTCGTTTCACAACCGCGACGGCGGCCTGCGGACGAGCCAGTCGAAGCGCAAAGAAAACGATCACCGCCAGGGTGGCGACCACCGCGATGACGATAAGAAGGCGCCTCGATTTCACGGAAAAAGAATTTCGTCGGACGGTTTGGATGCTCGCTGACGGGACAGGGCATGCGCGGAAAGTTTGAGAAGCGTCCCGCCGCGCAGCTCGTAGAGCGCAATGCGCTCGGTCTCGGCAAGGGCCTTCCGGGACTGCCAATCCGCCTCGGCCAACCGTCCTGATTTCCAGAGCTCTTCATCCACCTTCAACCGGGACGATGTGAGGCCAAAGCTCTCCTCCGCGACCTCCAGCTCACGAAGCGACAACGTGAGGTCTTCCGCTTCGTCGCTCAATTGGCGGGTGAGCGCGGTGCGCGCCTCGGCGAGGGCGGTTTCGTTTTGGCGAACAAGAATACGGGCCTCGCGGGTGGCGGCGCGCGTGGCGAAACCGTCAAAGATATTCCAGCGAACTCGAAGGCCGGCAAAGTAGTTGACCACCGCGGTTTGGTCGGTGCCGCTGGTCGCGCCTTGGTCGGCTCCCATCGCAAAGTTGAGCTTGGGGTGAGCGCGCACCCGCGTGATTTCCTGCTGAAGACGGGAGATCGCGAGCTCATTCTCGGGCTTGGCCAGCGCGGCCGGGACTTGATTGCGTGCGACCGGTGAAGACGCAGACGGCTGGAAAAGCGCCTTCGCGGCAACCGGGACCACCGGAACCTCTGAAGGCAGCCGGTCGGCAGAGAAGGATTCGAGGCCGTTGATCAGCGCAAACTCGCGCAGGGCCCGCTGAAAAGCGGTGCTTTGACGGTCACGGGCGACTTCGGCCTTGCGAGCGGCAATCTGGTCGGTCGCGAACAAGTCAGCGGCATATTCCCCGCGACGCGACCGGTCACGGTTCACACCCAGTGAGGTGCGTTGGCGCTCATAGGCGGCGGCGGTCTCGGCGAGCGAAAGTTTTTGCAGCGTCAGATCGAGGAACTGGCGGCGGATCTCCAAGACCAGCGAACGTCGCGCCTCGGCGTAATCCTGGTCGGCGAGCTTTTTGTTGATCTCGGCGATGCGCTTGTAGTTGTCGAGCGCGTGCCAGTGCCAAAGCGGCTGCTCAAGCCCGACGTTGTAATAAGGCTTAACCGAGCCATCTCGCGTCTCGCTGTTTTCGCGGTAGGAACCATCCAGAAAAACATCCACTCGCGGACGGGTGACACTGCGGGACTGATCGCGTCGCTGCTCGGCGGCGAGCGTGGAAAGCCGCGCGCTTATAATGCTTGGAGCAACGTCCTTGGCGGCCTCGATCAGAGGCTCAAGACCGATAATCACCTTCTCCGGCAGATGAAGCATCAGCGCATCCGCATCGGATGAAGGGACCGCGGAAACCTCCGATTGTGCGGGAACGTTTGATACGACGACGGCAAACAAAAGGCAGAGCGAGCGGAACGGAGAAAGCATAAGATCGTATATCTTAGAGATAACCACGCGCGGAGGATTTTATTGGCAACACCCAAGTATCACGCCGGGAAAAGATCGACAGTTATTACAAAATTATTTGTAAGAACTGGAATGCCTAGAACGGAATCAAAATCCAACGCCTCCAGCGAACTGGAGCGGGAGATCCTCGCATTCTGGGTGCAGGTCGGCGCCCTGCTCGGCTACTCCCGCTCCGTCGGGGAGATCTTCGGGCTCATTTTTGTTTCGGAAGCACCATTGAGCGCCGACGACCTGGTCGAGCGCCTGGGCATCAGTCGTAGCGGCGCCGGCCAGGGATTGAAGGCATTGCTGGACATCGGTGCGATCAAGCCGGCGCATCAACTGACGAGCCGGAAGGAGCATTTTCAAATGCAGTCCGACTTGGGCGTGTTGATCAAACTGCTGCTCAACGCCCGCGTCCTGCCCAAAATTGACGAACTCTCGCAGCAACGCGCGGCCCTCGATACCGCCGTTCGCAAAAAAGGCCCCGCCCACCTGGTTCAACGCTTCGACAAGCTGGAGCGTTGGCGCGGAAAAACCGGCCCGCTGCTCGCATTGCTCAAGACATTCTCCACCTGACCCGCACTTCCATGATCTACCTTCTCGGCGGCTCCGGTTATGTCGGCCAAGCCTACCAAGCTCTCCTGACGCAAAAAGGCGTTCCTTTCAAAAACCTGCGCCGGTCCGATCTCGACTACGGCGATGTGGCCGCTCTGACCTCCGCGCTCCGCACCGACCGCCCCTCGTTCCTGATCAACGCCGCAGGCTACACCGGTAAACCCAACGTCGACGCCTGCGAGCTGCACAAGACCGAGTGCCTTTTTGGCAACGCGGTTCTCCCGGGTCGCATCGCCGAGGCCTGCGAAGCCGCCGGCGTGCCTTGGGGTCACGTCTCCTCTGGCTGCATCTATACCGGCAAACGCCCCGACGGCACCGGTTTCACCGAAACCGATGCGCCCAATTTCACCTTCCGCCAGAACAACTGCTCGTTCTACTCCGGCACCAAGGCCCTCGGCGAAGAGCTGCTCGCCGGCCGCCCCGATGTCTTTATCTGGCGCCTGCGCATTCCCTTCGATCACCGCGAAAGCCCGCGCAACTACCTCACCAAACTCATGCGCTACGAGCGCCTGCTCGAAGCCGAAAACTCGATCTCACAACTCCACGAATTCGTCGCCGCCACCTTCGCCTGTTGGGAGAAACGCATTCCCTTCGGCACCTATAACGTCACCAACCCCGGTCACGTCACCACCCGCGAGGTCGTCGACCTCATTCTCGAAAGCGACGTCTGCAAAAAAGACTACCAGTTCTTCTCCAACGAAACCGAGTTCATGCAAAAGGCCGCCAAGACCCCGCGCAGCAACTGCGTGATGTCGTCGGCCAAACTCGCCGCCGCCGGCATCACCCTCACGCCGGTCCGCGAAGCCGTGCGTCAGGCCCTGCGTGCCTGGCGCACAGCTTCAGTTTAAGCTGAAAGGTTAAGATTAAGTTCCCGTCCACCACTTCACCTTCACCTTTCATCTTAATCTCAAAATTTTTATGAAAATTTTGCTCACCGGCGGCGCCGGCTTCATCGGCTCCAACTTGGTTCGACTGCTCGTCACGCAACATGGACACGAGGTTCTTAACGTCGATGCGCTCACCTACGCGGGCAACCGTCACTCGCTCGTCGATCTCGAAAACCATCCCCGCCATCGCTTCTCGCATGCTAACATCTGCGACGTCACGGCGATGCAAAAACTCTTCGCCGAGTTCGCGCCCGACTGGGTCATGCACCTCGCCGCCGAGAGCCACGTCGACCGCTCCATCGACGGCCCGGGCGCGTTTATCCAGACGAACATCACCGGCACCTACACGCTACTCCAAGCCGCCCGCGCCCACTACGAAAAACTCACCGGCCCCGCCCGCGACCGCTTCCGGTTTCTCCACGTCTCCACCGACGAAGTTTACGGCAGCCTCGGCGCCGACGGCCTGTTCACCGAGGAGACTCCCTACGATCCGCACTCGCCCTACTCAGCGAGCAAAGCCGCCAGCGACCACCTCGCCCGCGCCTGGGCCGACACCTACAAACTACCCGTCCTCGTCACCAACTGCTCCAACAACTACGGCCCGTATCAGTTCCCCGAAAAACTGATCCCCGTCGTCATCCTGAAAGCACTCCGCAGCGACCCGATCCCCGTTTATGGCCAGGGCCACAACGTGCGCGATTGGCTTTACGTGGGCGACCACGCCGAAGCCCTGCACACGGTCATCGCGAGTGGACGCGTGGGCCAGACCTACAACATCGGCGGCAACAACGAGCGCAAAAACATCGACCTGGTTCGCCTGCTCTGCGGCCTGCTCGACGAACTCCGCCCGCGTGCCGACGGCCTCAGTTACTCGCGCCAGATCACGTTTGTGACCGACCGCCCCGGCCACGATCTGCGCTACGCCATCGACGCGACCAAGATTAAAACCGAACTCGGCTGGACCCCAAAGCAAGACCACACCTCCGGTTTCCAAAAGACCGTCGCCTGGTATTTGGAGAATGAATCCTGGTGGCGCACGATTCTCGACGGCTCCTATCGTTTGGACCGACTGGGCGCCTCCGCGACGGTCCAGATTAAGTCTAAAGTTTAAGGTTAAGATGAACCGCCATACATCTGACGATTCGTTCGAAAAACTCATGGTCTGGCAGCGCTCGCACGCGCTGAGCATCGAGATTTACCGCCTTTTGGCCGACTGCCGCGACTGGGGCTTCAAAGACCAGATCACCCGAAGCGCCAACAGTATTTCCGACAACGTGGCCGAAGGCTCGGAACGCCCGGGCAAGGCGGAATACCACCAATTTATCGGCTACGCCAAGGGTTCGGCGGGAGAAACACGTTCGCAAATCCGACGTGCCTCGGCCTTGGGCTACGTCGATGCGCCCACAGGGGAACGGCTCGTCCAAGAACTCACGGAAATTTCCCGCATGCTCCACGGCCTCTACCAAAGCCTTCGCTAAACGACGCCCGCTCACTCCGATGTCCGATCTTAAACTTAAACTTTCCCCTTCAACTCCTACCGCCGCGAAGCGACGCGGCATCATCCTCGCCGGTGGCTCCGGCACCCGCCTCTACCCGCTCACCATCGCGATCTCCAAGCAGCTCATGCCGGTTTACGACAAACCGATGATCTACTACCCGCTCTCGGTGCTCATGCTGGCCGGCATCCGCGAGATCCTGATCATCTCCACGCCCGCCGACCTCCCGCTGTTCCAACGCCTGCTCGGCGACGGCAGCCAGTTTGGTATCGCGTTCAGCTACGCCGAACAACCCTCGCCCGACGGTCTCGCCCAAGCCTTCACCATCGCGGCCGACACCGGGTTTCTCACCGGCAACGAGTCCTGCGCCCTCGTCCTCGGCGATAACCTTTTCTACGGCCACGACCTCGTCTCGTCGCTGCAAACCGCCAATGCGCAAACCACCGGAGCCACCATCTTCGGCTACCACGTCGCCGACCCCAAGGCCTACGGCGTGGTCGAGTTCGCGCCCGACGGCCGCGTGCTCTCCATCGAGGAAAAACCCGCGTCGCCGAAATCCAACTACGCCGTCCCCGGCCTCTATTTTTACGACGCCGACGTGATCGCGCTCGCCCGCAGCCTCAAGCCCAGCGCCCGTGGCGAACTGGAAATCACCGACCTCAACCGCCTTTACCTGCAACGCGGCGATCTCCGCGTAGAACTGCTAGGCCGCGGCACCGCCTGGCTCGACACGGGAACGCACGACAGCCTCCTCGACGCCGCCCAATTCGTCCAAGTCATCGAAACCCGCCAAGGCCTGAAAATCGCCTGCCTCGAAGAAATCGCCTACCGCCAGGGTTGGCTGAATCGCGCCGGCTTGCAGGCTGCGATCCAACGCCTTGGCAAGTCCTCCTATGGCGTCTACCTGACTCGATTATAAAGCAATCACTCCTGATATGAACGACCTGCTACGCTATAAAGACATCATTCTTTATCGAATACTTGCCGGCCTGAAATCCGAAGCACGCAAGAACTATCTCGGTTATCTCTGGTTTATTCTCGAACCGCTGCTGGCGACGGGCGTCTTCTATTTTGCAATGACTCACCTGACCGGTCAGCGCGGCCCCACCGCCGTGCTGACCATTCTTGTGGGCATGACCGCGTGGCAATGGTTCGAAGGCTCGGTGATGCTCAGTGCCAACTCCATCGTTGCCAAATTTCACGTCCACATGCAGGTGCCTCTTCCCAAATACATTTTCCCCATGGTTGATGTAGGCACAAACACCGTCCGATTTGGCTTTTCATTCGTCCTCATTATCTTGGCATGCTGGCTTTTAGTTGCAGGACCCAGTCTCGCCTTACCATGGCTGGCATTGGTGTTAGCCCTTCAATTTGTATTTATTATAAGCCTCTCCTTAGCAGTTTCTATATTGGTAACCTTATTCTCCGATTTACTACTACTACTAAACTCGATCTTCCGACTCTTGTTTTTCGGCTCAGGCATATTCTTCACTGTAGATAAAGTGCCTGAGCACCTACTTCCGTATTTCTATGCGAACCCTATTGCGGTTTTCATCGATTCTTATCGCGAAATCATTCTGTTTCAGCGCGCGCCCAACCTAATTCTACTAGGCGAAGCAGCGCTGACCACAGCCAAAATCCTCGTAATTTCCGGCTGCATCCAATATTATTTCGATAAGCGCCTACTTAAACTGACAAATGTCTGATTTACTCGTTAAGCTCGACGACGTGGGCGTCTACTATCGGGGTGGGAAATCTAGAAAACGCAGCCCCAACCCGCCCGAACAACCGTGGGCGCTGCGCCACCTTTCTTTTGAAATCCGCAAAGGGGAGAAGCTGGGGATTGTGGGCCGTAATGGCTGCGGGAAGAGCACGTTGCTTCGCCTGCTTGCGGGAATCATCTCACCCGACGAAGGCAAGATCACTTATTCGTCCAACAATCTGCATATACAACTCCTCGCGCTTGGCGTCGGCTTCGAAGGCCATCTTTCTGGCGCTGAAAACGCTGTGCTGAGCGGATTATTTATGGGAAAATCCCGCCGCTACATGGAACAACACTTGGGTGCCATTCAAGAATTCGCTGAACTCGGCGACGCGTTCCATCTTCCGGTAAACACCTACTCATCCGGCATGAACGCGCGCCTAGGTTTCTCCATCGGCCTACAAACCGATCCCGATGTTTTCTTGATCGACGAAGTTCTTGGAGTCGGCGACCACGGTTTCTTGGTGAAATCGCAAGCCGCGCTTCAGCAGAAATTCAAAAGCGACACCACCGTAATTTTGATCTCCCACGACGCCACTACGATAAACAGCATTTGCAACAGAGCGGTATGGCTGCAAAACGGAGCGATTTTAGCCGACGGCGTCCCGGGGGATGTATGCCGCCTTTACGAGACAAACACCTCATAAAATCGCCTTCCCCATCTCTATTTATATATCGTATCCATGCCAAACGAAACCATTTCATCCAAATCGGCCGAGCTACCTATAATCGATTGCACGCTTAGCGACCTAATCTCTCGTTTCACCATATTTAATAATGTGGAACCATCATTGGGGACCGGAACCTACAATCCGCCGATGCTGACCGCGACCCAGGTAGCCTTGGACAAAGCGAGGAATCTAAGTCGGGTAAAATCGCGCTGGCCCAAGATTTTCAATCGGCTACTGCGCCCGCAAAACAAGGTTAACAACGCACTCATCGAAACTATGGCCAACCAGATTCTTGCTACAGAGATCCAGTGGCGGACACAAATGATGGAGCTTGAGGCGCTGCGGACGAGGATTGGCATTCTGGAAACCAAATTCGAATCAAATGCTTCCTTACCCCAAGCTGCGTCCGACGGACAGCCATGAAGTCCATACTCTTCATCAATCTCCACCCGTTCAACGTCACAGGAGGAGGTGAAACATTCACTGCCAACACGATCAAATCTTGCGCGCTGGCCGGACTGGAATGCGATCTAGTCGCCTTTGAACGCCCCACGCCGTCTACCTCGCAATTACCTCACCGCTTGGAAACCACCATGGTTCAGGCCGTGACCAAGTCGTGCGCGCATGCAGGCAGGCGACAGAGCTGGCGCGCTACTCTTGACGCGATACCCTCATACGATGCCATCTGGGTGCAGCAATACTTGGGTGCCAGGCACACGTTCGACGTCATCACGGCGACCGCAGGCGATCAACCCCTGCTCTTCACCAGCCATGGACATGAGCCACAGCTTCAAGAGTTTATAACACACTATCAACCAGCCGGACATCACTACTTCGTGGAAGTCTCGGCGTATGCGTTGAGTCGCCTCCCCGCCGGTGTAAACTCATGCGCTCCAGGTGCAGGAGCATGGCGATCACTCATTAGGCCACGTCGCCCAAACCCGTCTCAAGCCAAGCCACAAGGGCTTCAACTGGTGGCGATAGGCCGCATTCTGGCGCACAAAGGCTTCGAACATACGATCGCCGGATTGGGGGAAAACGATTCGCTCGACGTAATCGGCGGCTGCCCAGACCCGACTTACCTCGCTTTCTTGCGTGACCGTGCGGTTGGCAAAAAAGTCAAATTTCATGGCTTGCTAAGTCGGACACTGCTTGAAGAACGCATTCAGGTGGCCGACGCGCTCGTCGCCTCTTCCACGCACAAACTTTACGATGGTCGAACCATCGCCCAGCCGGAGCTGCTAGGTCTCGTGCTGTTTGAAGCTGTCGCCGCCGGAGCCCTGCCAATCTGCTCGGACTGCCCCGCATTCGTCGAAGTAATGGGACATTTGGGGCTCCGAGAGTGGGTATATAAAGAAAACCGCCCCGATTGTTTGAGGGAAAAGCTCAACCGCTGGAGATTAATGCCAGTGGACACACGCCAAGCCGTGCTAACCCGTGCGACGGAAAAAATGATGCAAACCTGCCTGTGGGACGACTACTGGCCGCGCATAAACAACCATTTTCGCCTCAGTCCATGAAAATTCTCTTCATTTCCAACATACTCCCACCCCACTTACGAGGAGGCTATGAACTAGGGGCGCTCGATATCGCCAAGGCATTCCATTCCGCAGGATGTCACGTGACATTCGCGACATCAAAAACTTTGGGTGCGCTGCGGAAAACCGACAGACCGAACCTCCCCTTTCAGGTGCATGAAATCTTCGAGCCCATCTACGTGTATGAAGAACTGAGGACGCTCGACTGTTCATATGTTTGGAAACGCTCTCACCGCGAACCGGCGCTAGGCGGTGTTGTAGCCAGCAACTGTGTCGCTCTCACGAATCTGTTGGACCAAGAATCATACGACACCGTCTGGATATTCAACCCATTGGGGCTGGGTCCTGTGGGCATCTTAGAAACCGCGTTGTGCGGCAGTTCCCGCGTGGTGGTCCATCTCATGGACAACATCGATGGTGTGATTCGCGATCACCAGACCACCGGTCCCTACTTCGCACCGCGCTTCGCACGCCTGAAGCAAAGCTGCATCGGAGTGAGTTGCTCGGAGAAAACCCGCCGGGAAAACTCCGTGCTGGGAAAATACGGCGAGCACTTGGTGATACCCAATGGTATCTCTTTCGCAAAGCTTCCCTCGCATCGTCCAAAACCCTATCGAAAAGGCGAAACATTCCGGATGGTTTATTTCGGGCAAATAGAGTCTCACAAGGGCATCGACGGATTGGTTGACGCATGTGCCGGCCTAGCCAAAGCGGGGCGCTGCAATATTTCGCTCGATCTATTCGGGAAAGGCAGCGCGGACTACCGAGAAACCTTGGCCAAACGAGTCTGCGCAGCCGGACTAAATGACATCGTCCACTTTCAGGGACAGAAGCCCAAACAGGAATTGATGAACTGCCTATCGGACTATCACGCGGCCGTGATGCTTGTCGGAGTCCAAGAGCCATTCGGTTACGCCATGCTCGAGGCTATTGGGTGCGGACTCCCCCTGGTCACAACAGCCGGCACCGGATTCAGCGAGGTCATGCCAGCCGAATACCCCTTCTACGTCCGCTCCTCAAGCCACACCACCGAAGTGATAAAACATCTCGCCTCCATAATGGACGACCACTCGTCCGCACTGAAAATCGTCGCGGACGCGGCGACCTTCGCCCGTGCACGCTGCGATTTTGATGAATCTATTCTACCCGAGATGCTTAAAATCTCCACCTCTCCGATCCCCCGCGCAAAGGCGTTCGACGAAGACTCCGTGTTGGCGGCCTATTACGGGAGCGTTTTTACCGCCCTAGCCTGAGATCAGGCCCAGAATACCGTCGGCATGGCATTGTCGTCAAAAGAGCTTTTGATCGACCTTCGGTGGATGAAACCGGGGCGGGCCGGCGGCATCGAACAAGCCACCAGATCACTGGTGGAGTCGCTTCTCCGTCTGCCCACACCACCATGCCCCACTCTATACATGCCGCGAAGCGGCTACTTCGAACTCGACCTTCCTCGCCGCGCCAAACACGAGATTGTGTATAGTGATCCGGCTGAGCTTAGTGCGCCTCCATGGACAACTGTCCAGGGCGCCACCCCTTATAAGCTCTGTCACTCCTTGGTCGGCTACATCCACCCCGACCTGAGACACATTCGCTCCGTCCTGACAGTTTCGGACTTGCTGCACTTGCACCACCCCGAGCTTTTTTCCGCCGCCGAGTTGGAACGCCGCGCCGCGCTCTACGAACCGTCCATCCGTGAGGCCGGCCATATCATCTGCATCTCCGAATTCACTCGGCGCGACGTGATCGCCCGAATGAATGTGTCCGCGGACAAAGTTTCAGTGGTTGGCCTCGTGCCAGACGGATCAGGGCGTCGCCGGCTGCCGGCGGAAACACTTAACAGACTGCTAAAAGGACTCAACATAACCAGTCCATTCGTTCTTTATCCCGCGCAACCCTGGCCACATAAAAACCACGAGCGACTCCTGTTGGCGTGGCGTGAAGCTCGAGCCCGACTGCCTAGCGGTTGGCGACTGATTCTGACAGGGCAACCATTCCCCTATGGACATCCAGCCAATCCATTGATCGGAGAAACCGGCGCGCTACACCTAGGCTACCGCAGCCCCTTGGAAATGCAGGCGCTATTTCAAGGCTGCTCCATGCTGGTCTTCCCGTCGCTCTTCGAGGGATTTGGTCTGCCAGTCGCCGAAGCGATGATGGCGGGCAAGCCGGTGGCATGCAGCAATCTCGCTGTGTTGCGTGAGATCGCAGGCGATTCCGCCCACTACTTTAATCCGGAAAATATTGGCCACATTGCGAATGCCATAGAAGCCGTCGCGACATCTGCGGAGCACAAAGAACGCGCCCTTCGCTCCGGAGCCGCACTTGCCCGCCTCGCGCCCGAAAAAATCGCGCTGGAAACACTGAGGGTCTACCTTCGCTGCCTAGGCCGATCGGATTCCACCGTATCGTCCATTATGACACAACGCGACTGGACGCCTACGCCGTTCAGCAGACATCTGCCGCACGCCCGGCATCACGCACGCAGAGCCGAGGAGGCCGGAAAAACAGGGCATTGGGCGCTGGCCGTGTCAGGCCTCCTCGCCACCGCGATTTATTCTCCGTCGATGGCCTATCGCAGGCTCATTGTCGGCTGGTGGAAACGACTGCGTCACGCTTATCGCTCGCGCAACGCAGCGTCCACCCGTCCGACAGCCACGCCATGAATGCTTTGTTTATCCTCTACGGCGGCATCCGCACCAACAGCTACAATCACGCACGCGCCTTTGCCGACGGCCTTCGCCGCCTTGGACATAGCTGCGTGATCGCCATCCCGGACGAGCCCAACGTAAATATGCCGGCTGGCCACGTCGCACATGATCGCCTCGGGTGCCCCGGTGACATATTCCCCGATCGACGCGCTGCGGATGTGATTCACGCGTGGACCCCCCGTCAAAACGTGTTGAAATCATTGATCCTTTATCAACGCGCCTGTCCCCGCCCCGCGCGAGTGACAGTCCACCTGGAGGATAACGAGGACCATCTGCTGGCGGCCGCAGCCAACACGCTGGTTCCTGAGCTACACCTCTTGGGCGGACGTCGGCTCGAGCATCTACTATGCAAAGGCTTTTCCCACCCCGTAAGGCACAAGCTACTACTAGGAGCGGCAGACCTCGTCACAGTCATCACGGATAAACTTGTCGAACACGTTCCCGATGCGGTCCGCGTCACCACGCTTCGTCCGGGAATCGACTTGGAACACTTTCGCCCGCTTCCGCCCGACCCCGCCTTTCGGCAGACACTGGGATTGGATGCAGCGGAAAAAGTGATTGTCTATACTGGTGGGGTCAATTTCGCCAACAGCGCCGAATTAAAAACTCTTTATCTCGCAGTGGCGCGCCTCAACCGCGATGGATGTAGGACGCGATTGTTGCGCACAGGTCCGGCCTCCCCGGCTTTCGAAGCATCCCTCGGCATGGACGCACGGGCCGCCACCCTCCATTTGGGTTTCGTCACTCGAGATCGTCTGCCCGAAGTGCTCGCTCTTGCCGATGTTCTCGTCCAGCCCGGCATCCCGGGTCTCTTCAACGACTACCGACTCCCGTCCAAAATACCTGAGTTCCTCGCCAGCGGCCGCCCCGTGATTCTGCCGCCTACCAATATCGCCGGACTGATGACCGATGGTAATGAGGCCCTCTTCTTACGTGATGGATCACCGGAAGACATTACCACGCGTTGCCGGGAAGTTTTTGAGAGGCCAGAGCTTGGGCAGCGCTTGGGGGAAGCAGGCAGACGCTTCGCCACACAACATTTCGACTTGAAAACGAACACCTTGCGTCTGGAGGCGCTTTATAAAGAAACTTTGGCAGCCCGGTCCCGTGCTACATGGTCACGCCTAAGCATACGATTTCACGATGAAGCCGACCTACTGCTGCCCACGGATTTACCCAAAGCGGATTCCGCCATTCTGGCTCTCGCGAGACAACGTCGCCGTAAACGTTGGCTGCCTCGGCTACTAGGTCGTATCCTCCCGAGACACCGAGCATCATTACCATGAACGAGCCCCCACGCACATGGGTGCACGTGACTGCCTACCGTGACCAATCGGCCCTTGATTCCATCTATAATGTCGTTCTCAGACAAACCCGTCCACCCGATGCGATTCGTGTCGTGGACAACTCGCCGCAGCCCCTCTCCGATCCAGCGAGGGTGAGCACAGCAAGCCATTGCCTGCGTGTGCATCGGCCCGATAATCCAGGAACAGCAGGAGCGATCAACGACTCCATAGTCGCAGCACAAACAGCCAAAATAGATTACCTTTGGCTGCTTGACCAAGATAGTGTCCCTAGCACCGATTCACTGCAAAGACTTCTTGCTGCACATCGGACTCTGCAGGCCGCTTCAGCCGTTCCAATAGGGATAGTGGCTCCCCTTACGGTAAACCGGGCCGACGACATCCCCAACAAACCACTTCGCTTTGATCGTTATCGGCCGCGCTCCGTGCCATTCGACTCATGGCCAGTGGATTGCGATTTCTTACCCGCCTCCGGCATGCTACTACACCTGCCTTCATTGCAAAAAATGCGGCTGCCGTCAGACCGCTATTTTTTGGATATCTATGACTTTGCCCTCGGGCTGGCGATCCGTGCAGCCGGTGCCCGCGTCGTGCTGATTCCTTCCTTGAAGCTTTCTCATCAAGTCGGGAGCAAAGCCACCTTTACCAGAGGCCATCAAACTTACGCGTTGGCTGATATGCCCACATTCCGCGTGCGCCTGCTTCATCGCAACACAACTTACCTCTTCACACGCTCGGCGTGTGGGCGCTATCGACTCTACGCTGCGGTCTGGCAACTACGCCGCGCGTGGCTGAGCGCCTGGCGTTATGCCACCCGTCCGCTTGAGGACCGCTGGGCAAAAGCAGGCTCGGCTTTATACGGGTGGCTTCTGGGTTTGTTCGGCCTAGAGGCGCCACGCCGGCCAAAATAGGGGTTTTGATCTCGCAACAAACTCTTCGCTCGCGGCGCTGCACGTTACCACTATGCGCAATACCGCAATACGGAATATCCGACTTAGGGCACACATCTCATCATGGCTTTCCCGTTCTTCACCAAATCCGCCAACCCGATTGCCGACCGTTGTCGCGACGACTCGGCCACCAAACTGCGCCTGCGTTACGAGCCCTACTACCACGCCATGCAGGCGCAACAGGGCACCACGGTTCAGCTCAAAGGGCGTGAGATGATCATGCTCGCGAGCAACGACTACCTCGGGCTCTCCTTTCACCCTAAGGTCATCGAAGCCGCCCGCGCTGCGCTGCTCAAATGGGGCTCCAGCCCGACCGGTGCACGCGTTTCCAACGGCTCCCGCGCTTACCACATCGAACTTGAGGAAAAACTCGCCGCCTTCCTCGGTAAAGAGGCCTGTCACGTTCACGCCGCCGGTTATCTCTCCTGCCTCTCCGGCATCGCCGCCTTTGCCCAAAAGGGTGACGTCATCCTCGCCGATAAAAACATCCACTCCTGCCTCTGGGATGGCATCCGGCTCTCTTCCGCCAGTGTCGAACGGTTCTCGCACAACAACCCCGAGGACCTGCGCTCCGTTGCCGCCAGTCTGCCGGCTGCCACCGCCAAGATGATGGTCGTCGAGGGCGTCTATTCCATGGAGGGACACATCGCCGACCTACCCACGTTGTTGTCCGTCTCCAACGAATACAACTGCTTCAACGTCCTCGACGATGCCCACGGCTTCGGCGTGCTCGGCCGCCAAGGGCGCGGCACCGCCGATCACTTCGGCCTCACTGACAAGGTCGATATTCTCTGCGGCAGCATGTCGAAAGCCCTCGCCAGCACCGGCGGTTTTGTCGCCGGCGACCGGGCCCTCATTGAATATCTGCGCACGCACGGAAAACACACCATCTTCAGCGCCTCGCTCAGCCCCTCCCAGGCCGCCGCGGCTTCGGCCGCGCTCGATGTTCTTCAATCCGAACCCGAGCACATCGAACGCCTCTGGGCCAATCAGCGCCGCTACACCGCGATGCTCACATCACTCGGCCTCGACACCTGGGGCAGCGAAACGCCCGCCGTGCCCATCGTGATCGGAGACAAACAACGCGCCTACGCGTTCTGGCAGGCGTTGCTGGATAAAAACGTGTTCACCGTCATGTCGATCGCCCCGGCTGTGCCCGTCGGCAAGGATCTGATCCGCACCGCGATTTCCGCCGGCCACACCGACGAGCAGATCGACCGCATCGGCGACGCCATGGCCTACGCCAAGAAACGAGCCTGAGGCCACTTCGCCGCGTCCATAAGAGCCCAGGAGAGACGATTACCACCCGCCCGTCAGACCGTTTGATCACGTCGAACTTTCCTGTGGTTAAGTCGGACTGAAGGAAGTCCAAATGCTTTTCCAGCTGCTTGGTGAAGGCTGGATTTTTCGGACTAGACTAATATTTTCGCCGACGTCGTCGTTTTTCCCACGATAGAAGAGGAGAAACAAGGTGCCGTCATCCACTGCGAGCAGATAGACTAGGCGAATTTTAGCCGAGCGAAAAATTCAACGACTTACGCATCTCCGTTCTGTGCATTTGAGGCATTTAAAATAGAGTTGTAGCCGATAAATGGGTGAGTAGGGTTAAGGCATGAAAAAACCGATATCGATGGATCTGAGGGAGAGAATCGTGATGGCCTACGACGAGAAGGAGGGAACCAGGGAGGAAGTGGCGAAGCGCTTCAAGGTATCGGTGGGGATGGTGAAGAAGCTCTTGGCGCAGAGGAGCCGGACGGGGGATTTAAGGCCGAGATATCGGTTTTGCGGGCGCAAGGCAGGGCTGGAGCCTGAGCATGGGGAGAGAATGAGACGGCTTGTGGAGAAAGAGCCGGACGTGACGCTCGAAGAGATCAAGCGGCGGCTGGGCTTGGGCTGCACAATCGGCGCGATCCATTGGGTGCTGACCAGACTGGGGCTGACATATAAAAAAAGACGCTCTATGCGGCCGAGCAAAACCGGCCCGATGTCGCCAAGGCCCGGCGGGACTGGAAACACGGCCAGGCCTCGCTCGACCCGGCCCGACTCGTCTTCATCGACGAGTCGGCGGCCAAGACGAACATGACGCGTCTGCGTGGCCGTTCACCCAGGGGCGAACGATTGGTCTGCCGTGCCCCCCACGGAGATTGGTGCACCACCACGATGATCTCCTCGGTGCGACTGGACGGCACCACCGCCTGCATGACCATCGAGGGCACGACCAACGCCAAGGTCTTCCAGGCTTATGTGCGCGAGATCCTCGTCCCAACTCTGAGCCCGGGCGACATCGTTCATGGACAACCTCGGCGCGCATAAAAACGACCACACCCTCGAATTGATCGAACGGATCGGTGCCCAAGTCTGCTTTCTTCCCGCCTACTCCCCGGACCTCAACCCCATCGGAAATGATGTGGAGCAAGGTAAAGGCCCTCCTGCGCAAGGCCCAGGCCCGCAACCATCCCGACTTGCTCGCCGCCATCGCCTCCGCCCTCTCCGCCATCACCTCCCAAGACGCCCTCGGTTGGTTTCGCTTGCGGCTATAACTTCATTTTAAATGTTCTAGCCGACAAAAAAGCCGCGCCCTTGGGAGGGCGCGGCTTTGGTCCCCGAGCTCGTGCTCGGGGCTACGTGATACCGTGTCAGATCACCACCGGCATCTTGGCGGCGTCGAAGCTGTAAACAGGCTTCGGGGTGTCGGCGGTGGGAGGGAACGGCACCACTTTCCAGAACTTCGAGACCGTCTTTTCCCAGTTCTCGACCAAGGCCTGCGCGTGGGGGCTGGCGGTGATTTTGAAGTGCGTTTGGATCAGCTTTTTCAGGCTGTCGATTTCCTCCTGCGCGTTGAGGCGCTCCAGGCCGATCATCGCGGGATTGATGCTCGATTCAAAGGTGTCCTTGGCGTCGTAAACGAACGCGAGTCCACCCGACATACCCGCACCGAAGTTGGTGCCGGTCGGGCCGAGGATGACCACCAAGCCACCCGTCATGTATTCGCAGCCGTGGTCGCCCACGCCTTCGACCACCGCGGTCGCGCCGGAGTTGCGGACGGCGAAGCGTTCGCCGGCGCGGCCCGCCGCGAAGAGCGTGCCGCCGGTCGCACCATACAAGCAGGTGTTGCCGAGGATCGACTGGGCCTGCCATTGGAACGTTTCGCTGGCCTTCGGACGAACGATGATCTCGCCGCCGTTGATGCCTTTGCCGACATAGTCGTTGGCCTCGCCGATGAGCGTGAGGCGCAGGCCGTTGACGAGGAACGCGCCGAACGATTGACCGGCGGAACCGGTGAACGTGAGGTCGATCGTGCCGGCGGGCAGGCCTTCGTTACCGTGTTGGTAAGCGATTTGGCCGGAGAGCTGGGTGCCGACGTCGCGGTTGACGTTGGTGACCTTGTAGCGGGCCACGAGGCGGGCGGATTCGCCGAGGATGACGTCACGGGCTTCCTGGAGGATGGCCTCGTCGAGCGAGCCTTCGCCACCGAAACGTTCATTGCGCTCACGGGTGTGGTAACGGTCGAGTTCGCCCGAAGGATCCGGGTTGTGGAGGAGGCCGGCGAGGTTGACCAACTTGGTTTTCGGGTTGGCGGGATCGTCGATCTGTTCGAGGAGATCCACGCGACCGATGATTTCGTTGAGGTTGCGCGCGCCGAGCTTGGCGAGGTAGTGGCGGACGTCCTCGGCGACGGCGTTGAAGAAGTTGATGATGTTCTCGGGCTTGCCGCGGAACTTGGCGCGGAGGTCTTCGCGCTGGGTGGCGACGCCGACCGGGCATGTATTCAAATGGCAAACACGGAACATCGCGCAGCCTCCGGCGATGAGGGCGGCGGTGCCGAAGTTGAACTCTTCGGCGCCGAGGAGGGCGGCGATGACGATGTCGCGACCGGTCTTCATGCCGCCGTCCGTGCGGAGGACGACGCGTCCGCGCAGCTGGTTCATCATCAGCACCTGATGGGCTTCGGCGACGCCGATTTCCCAGACGGAGCCGGCGTTCTTGATGGAGGCGAGCGGCGAGGCGCCGGTGCCGCCGTCATGGCCGGAGACGAGGACGACGTCGGCGTAGGCCTTGGCCACGCCGGCGGCGACGGTGCCGACGCCGGAGGAGGACACGAGCTTCACGCAGACCTTGGCGCGCGGGTTCACTTCCTTCAGGTCGAAGATCAGCTGGGCCAAGTCTTCGATCGAATAGATGTCGTGGTGCGGGGGCGGCGAGATGAGGGTGACGCCGGGCACGCTGTAGCGGAGGCGCGCGATGAGCGGGGTGACCTTGGCGCCGGGCAACTGGCCGCCTTCGCCGGGCTTCGCGCCCTGGGCCATCTTGATCTCGATTTCCTTGGCGGACGAGAGGTAGGCGGCGGTGACACCGAAGCGGCCGGAGGCGACTTGCTTGATGGCGGAGTTGGCGTTGTCGCCGTTTTCACGGACGTTGAAACGATCCGGATCTTCGCCGCCTTCGCCGGAGTTGGATTTGCCGCCGATGCGGTTCATCGCGATGGCGAGGGCTTCGTGCATCTCGGGCGAGAGCGCGCCGAGGGACATGCCGGCCGTGGTGAAACGCTTGCGGATCTCGTCGATGGGCTCGACCTCGTCGAGGCCGATGGCCTTGGCGCCGTCGAAGCGGATTTTGAGTAGGTCTTTGACGGATACGGGCTGGTGTTCGTCGGCGTTGGTCTTCCATTCCTGGTAAGACTCGGGCGTGCCGGCGCGCACGAACTTGTTCATCGAGGAGACGACCTTGGGGTTCCAACCGTGGAACTCGCCTTCGCCCTTTTTGTTGACGCGGTAATAGCCCTCGTTGCCGAGGGTCGGCTCGCTGGCGCTCGCCGCTACGGGGAAGGCGGCGGCGTGGCGGCGGAGGGCCTCTTCGGCGATCTGCGCGTAACCGATGCCGCCGATCGGCGACGGAGTGCCGGTGAAGCACTCTTCGATGACCTTATGCGAAACACCGAGGGCTTCGAACATCTGGGCGCCGCGGTAGCTGAGCAGCGTGGAGATGCCCATCTTGGCCATGACCTTGAGCAGGCCAGCGTCGATGGCGGTCTTGTAGTTGATGCGGGCCTGCTCGGCGGTGACGGGCTTCGTGGTCTTGCCGGAGGCGGCGAGGGCCGAGACAAGGTTGAGCGCGAGGTAGGGGTTGACGGCGTTGACGCCGAAACCGAGGAGCGTAGCGAGGTGGTGCACATCGCGGGCTTCGCCGGTCTCGGCGACGAGGTCGGCTTTCAAGCGGAGGCCGGCGCGCACGAGCTGCTGGTTGACCGCGCCGACAGCGAGGAGCATCGGAATGGCGGCTTTTTCGGCGGTGACGCCCTTGTCGGAGAGGATGAGGACCTTGGCGTTGTTCTGCTCGACGGCGGCCTGGGCGCGGGCGGCTAGTTCCTTGAGGGCGACTTCGAGGCCTTCGGGACCCTTGGCGGCGTCGAAGAGACCGCTCAGGCGGACGACGCGGTTCTTGAGGAAGGGCACGTCGAAGAGCGCGGCGACTTCGTGATCGAAGAGGACGGGCGAATCGAGTTCGACGAAACCGGTGGTCTTCGGGAATTCCTCGAAGAGGCCGAGGCGGCCGCCGAGGTAACCGGTGAGCGACATGACCGCTTTTTCGCGGATGGAGTCGATCGGGGGATTGGTGACCTGCGCGAAGAGCTGCTTGAAATAGGTGTAGAGCAGGCGCGGGCGGCGGGAGAGGACGGCGAGCGGCGTGTCGTCACCCATCGAACCGGTGGGCTCAAGGCCCTCGGCGAGGGGGGCAATGACGAGTTCGTTTTCGTCGTTGTCGCAACCGAAGGCGATCTGGGTGGCGGCGGAGGGCGGTGTCGGCTCGCTGGTGCTCGCCGCTACGGGCTTCGCGACCTTGTGCAGGTTGACGAGGTGTTCTTCGCACCACTGCTTGAAATGCGGATCGGCGGTGAAGCGGGCCTTCACCTCTTCGTCGCGGTAGAACTTATGCTCGATGAGATCGAGCGAGAGCATGCGACCGGGTCCGAGGCGGCCGGCTTCGACGACCTTGCCGGGGAAGTCGTGCACGAGGCCGGCTTCGGAGGCCAAGATGAAGTAGCCGTCGTCGAAAATCTTGTAGCGGGCGGGGCGGAGACCGTTGCGGTCAAGGGCGGCGCCGATGGTGCGGCCGTCGGTGAAGACCACGGCGGCGGGGCCGTCCCACGGCTCCATCATGCAGGCGTGGTAACGGAAAAAGGCACGCGTCTCGGGGGACAGCTTCTTGTCCTTTTCCCAGGCGGGCGGCATCATCAGCATCGCGGCGTGCAAGGGATTGCGACCGCCGAGGGTGATGAGCTGGAGAGCGTTGTCAAAGGAGGCGGAGTCCGACATGCCCGGCTGCACGAGCGGCTTCAGGTCTTGGAAGCGATCGCCCCAGACGCCGTAGGCGGTGGAGTTCTCGCGGGCACGCATGAGGTTGCGGTTGCCGCGGATGGTGTTGATCTCGCCGTTGTGCGCCATCATGCGGAACGGGTGCGCGAGGTGCCACGTGGGGAACGTGTTGGTCGAGTAGCGCTGGTGGAAGATCGCGAAGGCGGTGGTGAACTTAGGCGACTTCAGATCGACGAAATACTTGCGGATCTGGGTGGGCGTGAGGAGGCCCTTGTAGATGATGGTGCGCGAGGAGAACGAGCAGATGTAGAAACCGGGGATCTTGGCCTCGATGACCTGCTTTTCGGCGGAGTTCTGCGCGAGGAAGAGCTTACGCTCGAATTCGTCGTCGGTGATCTCGTCCTTGCGGGCCACGAGGGCCTGCACGATCAGGGGCTGGGTTTCGAGGGCCTTGCGGCCGAGGCAGGAGGAGTCGGTGGGGACATCGCGCCAGCCGAGCCAGGCAAGACCTTCGGCTTTCACGGCGGCCTCGACGATCTTTTTGGCGTGGGACTGGGCGTAATCGTCGCCCTTCGGGAGAAAAATCATGCCTACGCCGAGGTCGGCGTCCTTGAAGAGGGGCTTCTTCTTCTCGGCGAGATAGTCCTTGAAGAGCTCGACGGGGAGCTGCGTCAGGATGCCGGCGCCGTCACCGGTGACCGCATCGGCGTCGATCGCACCGCGGTGAGCCAAGGCCTTCAGCGCGGCGATCGCGCGATTGAGGACGTCGTAGGAGCGTTCGCCCGTGAGCTTGGCAATGAACCCGACGCCACAGGCATCGTGTTCTTGTTCAGGGGAGTAGAGCGGTGACGGGATGATCTTGGCCATGGAAAAAGGGAGTCGGTCGGGCGGTCGTTGGTCGGCGGGCTGGAAGGCGATCGGTCTTGGAAAAAGAGGGGGGCGGGAGCAAAAGAAAGGCCGGTCACGCGTTGGCGAGAGCCGGCCCAAGGAGTTTTGTTTTGGCGCCCTCGAAGATCAGAAGAAGCGGATCGTTTTAGTGGCCATTTTAGCGTGCTCTTCGTCGGAGCAGCCGGCGTTGGTCGGTGCATCCACCGGACGGTCGGTGGGTTTTACCAAGTCATTGGAAAGGAGATAGTTTTCGACTTCTTCGCCAGAGATATCGGCGAGCATCACACCGTCGATTTCAACGCAGGGCGAGAGGGGCTGACCGGACTTTTGAACCATCTCCGCGTAATTGGCGCGGTTGTTGATGATATCAATGTCCTCAAACGGCAGGCTGTATTTGCGCATGATCGTGCGAACTCCGTTGGACCAGCCACAGGACGGCTTGAGATAGGCTTTGATTTTCATGCGTAGAAGGAATGTAAGACGAAAAACGGGGCAACCTATAGAAAGCGTTTAGGGACGATCAAGAGAAAGGTTCACCGTTTTTAAGCATTTTGCACGCCGGAGCGGCTGTTGGAGGATGGTTTGCGGGTGGGCATGCGGAGTTTGCGTTGCGCGATTGCAACCCGGCGGCGCACCGCTCCACTGGCGAACGCACCTTTTTTCGCGTTTTCATGAAAACCATCCTCCTGCTCGTCGCGTCCAATATTTTTATGACCCTGGCCTGGTATGGCCACCTGAAGATGAAGTTTTTCGAGGGGAAATCCGTGTTTTGGATCATCCTCTTCGCGTGGGGCGTGGCCTTCTTCGAGTATTGCCTGATGGTTCCCGCCAACCGCGCCGGCTACCTGAGCGGCACGTTTACCGGGTATCAGCTCAAGATCGTCCAGGAATGCATCACGCTGGGAGTGTTCGTGATCTTTGCGTGGCTGGTCTTGAAGGAGAAACTCACGTGGAACTACATCGTGAGTTTCGCATTCCTGCTGGGCGCGGTCTATTTCGCGACCGCATTTAAGCCGGGCGGCACGCTCCCCGGCGGGCATTGAGCTCCCCTGCCCGGCTTGGTAGCAGCCGAGGTAACGAGGCTGAGGCTTAGTCTACCTCCATCAACCAGCCTCGTTACCTCGGCTGCTACTTGGCTCCTGCACCGTTGGCGCCGACGCCTGCTGGAAAAATCACCGCCAACGCCACGCTTGGCTTGCTTCCGCCTCCGCGCCCGCTTCACGTTGGCCGCCTTAGCAGCGGGGCAGTTGCCTCGCTTCCTTAACCAATAAAATACACCTGTCCGTTCCTCTCGCATCATGTCCAAAGCCGCTCCCGCCAAGACCGCCGCCGCCTCGTCCGCCCTCGTTGCCCCCGACGCCGCCGCCCGCAAAAACGTCGAACTCGCCCTCAGCGCCATCACCAAGCAATTCGGCGAAGGCTCGATCATGCGTCTTGGCGATAACAACAAGCTCGCCGTCGAAACCGTCTCCACCGGCTCGCTCGCGATCGATCTCACCCTCGGCGGCGGCGGACTTCCCCGCGGTCGCATCATCGAAATTTACGGACCGGAATCCTCCGGTAAAACCACCTTCTGCTTGAGCGTCATCGCCGAGGCTCAGCGCCGCGGCGGACTCGCCGCCTTCATCGACGTCGAACACGCGCTCGACCCGAAATACGCCCGCGTCGTTGGCGTGAAGGTTGACGACCTGCTCGTCTCCCAGCCCGACTCCGGCGAAGACGCGCTCAACATCACCGAGACGCTCATCCGCTCCAACGCGATCGACGTCATCGTCATCGACTCCGTCGCCGCCCTCATCACCAAGGCCGAGCTTGACGGCCAGATGGGCGACCTGACCATGGGCAGCCAGGCTCGCCTGATGTCGCAAGCCATGCGCCGCCTCACCGCGGTCGTCAGCAAGACAAAGTGCATCTGTATTTTCACGAACCAGATTCGCGAAAAGATCGGCGTCATGTTCGGCAGCCCCGAAACCACCTCGGGCGGCCGCGCGCTAAAATTCTTCTCGTCGATCCGCATCGACATCCGTCGCAAGGACCAGATCAAGACTCCCGACGGCAAGGTCATCGGGAACCGCACCAAGCTCAAGATCGTCAAAAACAAGATCGCCCCGCCCTTCACCGAGTGCGAATTCGACATCATGTATGACGAGGGCATCTCCGCCTCCGGCTCGATCATCGACCTCGGCATCGAGCACAAGATTCTGGAGAAGAAAGGCGCGTGGATTTCCTACCAAGGCGATCTCATCGGCCAAGGCCGCGACGCCGCCAAGCAGGCCGTGCGCGACAAGCCCGAGCTCGCCGCCAAGCTCACCAAGGCGATCCTTGAAAAAGTCACCGTGACCGGCGGCACCAGCGTCACCGGCGAAGCCGCCGACTAAGCCGACGCCCTCGAAGTCACCACTTATTGAATACAAGGCCCCGGGATGATATTCCCCGGGGCTTTTTTTGGCCTCGCTCCGACTCCCCATTAAATTCAAATCACTTTCCCTACCCACATGATGACCCTACGCCGTCTTACCCTCACGGGCGTGAGCGCACTTGCGCTCGCCGCCTCCTTTCAATTCACCACCGGCTGCCGCCCGAAGAGCGAAACGACCGACGCCGTCACCGCCCCCCAGGCCAACGAACCCGAGAAGTTCACCGCCAAGCTCATCGAAATCGAAGGCGTGCAGATGCTCTACACGCTTCGTCACCCCAAGCTGATCAATCAGGAGCTGGATACCCTCATGACCGAGATTCCCGAGACCGCGCTCGCCCGCATGTTCCTCGGCAACCTCGCCGCCTTCGGTTACCCTGAGTTCTCCGAACTCGCCGCCGGCACCAACATCGGCATCGCCATGCTCGAAGTGAGCGAAGCCGAACTCGCCGCCGGCAACCCCACGCTGGTCGGTTTCGCCAAGCTCAAGGAGGGCGGCAAAATCTGGAAGGTCCTCTCGCAACGCGGCCTCGCCCTCCAAAAACAGGGCGACTGGGTTTTGATTTCCCCCCATGCCGACGCCTTCGCCAAGATCAAGGCCCCCGCGGCAATCATCGCCCAGATCGAACAGCCCCAAGACGAAGAAATCCGCCTCTGGGGTCGCACCAGCCCCGCCCTGTTGGATCGCGTTAAAAAAGCGATTATCCCCCAGCTCGAAACCAAGCTCACCTCGCTCACTCCCGAAGAGAAAAAAGCCGCCCTCGCCTACGTTGACGTGCTCTGGGGCTACCTTGCTCAACTCCACTCCGGCGGCGGCTCGTTCGATCTCAATCACCAAGGAATCTCGATTGGTTATAACGGCCAGTTTCTGCCCGACAGCGCGACCGGTCGCTTTCTGCGTCGCGACCTCGGCGCGTCACCCAAGATCGCCGAATCTGTTCCCGCCGACGGCATGATCACCGTCCTCGTCCGCCAGAACATCCCCGGCCAGGTCGAGTTCGTCACCGGCCTCCTCGATGCATTGATCGCCGTCGATTATGCCTCGGTCTCCTCGTCGCTCAAAACCATCAAGGACACCTACCTCGCCTTCTCCAAAAACAACGATGGTGGAGCCGCCCTCGCCATGAACATGACATTCCCCGCCGACGGCAAACAGCCGGAGGTCGACATGTTCGGCGTTTACTCCGGCAAGTTCACCGAGGCCCAGGTTTTTAAAGCCTATCAGGACACGCTCGATCTCTCCAAGACGTTCACCCAAGTCGCGCTTCAAGCCGCGACCTCGCTCGTTCCCGGTGCCGAAATTCCGCAGATCGATCAGAAGCTGAATGAAAACGCCCTCACGATCGACGGCATCAAATTCGGTTCGGTCGTCAGCACCACCAAGATCAACGTCCTCGGCCAAGAACAAGTCACCACTACGACCCAATACTTCGGCGTCGCCGCAGGAAACCTGGTTTACTCCACCAATGAGGCCGCCCTCCGTGCCAAGCTCCCTGCCATCGTCGCCCAGCGCAAAGTCGAAAACCCCATCAAGCTCACGCTCAAGGGCGATGAAATGATGGCCTTCGCCGTGCACGGCGAACACCTCGTGGAAGCCGTCCTTACCGGGGTTAAGCTCGATCGAAACGACACCGATATCCAGGCGCAGATTAAATCCCTCAAGGACGGCTACGCCGCCGCCGAACCCATCAAAGCAACCTTGAACACGAGCCAGGCGAAGGCCTCCGTAAATGTGGTCATCCCCTACAAGTTCATCGCCCAGAGCATTCGACTGGGCCAGTTCAGCAGTGCCCACAAAGTCACGGCAGCGCTGGACTCCGAGACCAGCGAACCCGAGGTCATGGAGGCTAAGTAATTCATCGGCCCTCCTCGGGAACCTTGCCCCGCCGATCATCGGCGGGGCTTTTTTATGCACGGGTGACGACCTTCATTTTACGTTCGGAACCACATCACCGACCCGCCAGACTGTTCGTTCGTTGAATACCAGCGAACGCACGCCGTCCTCCCGCGAATCCGTTTTTGAGGTTCATAACCTCGGAAAAGTCTACGGCAGCGGACACGCCGCAGTCCGCGCGCTCAGTGGCATTGATTTGAGCCTGCGCGCAGGCGAACTCGTCGTCCTCCTCGGCGCCTCGGGCTCCGGAAAATCCACCTTGCTCAATCTACTCGGCGGACTCGACTCCCCCACCGAAGGCGACCTGCGTTATCGTGGCTGGGATCTCGGGCGCGCGCGGGAAGCCGCCCTCACCCGCTACCGGCGCGACGCGGTCGGCTTTGTTTTCCAGTTCTATAATCTTATCCCGAGCCTGACCGCCCGGGAAAACGTTGCCCTCATCACCGAGATCGCGCGCAACCCGATGTCGCCGGCGGAAGCGTTGGAGATGGTCGGTCTCACGCCACGCGCCGACCACTTCCCGGCCCAGCTCTCCGGTGGTGAGCAACAACGCGTGGCCATCGCCCGCGCCATTGCCAAACGCCCCGAGGTGCTCCTCTGCGACGAACCCACCGGGGCGCTCGACGTGCACACGGGCATCACGGTTCTGGAGGCGATTCAGCGCATCAATCGCGAGCTCGGCACCCTCACGGTGGTCATCACTCATAACGCCGTCCTCGCCGAGATGGCCGACCGTGTCTTCACGTTGTCCGACGGACGTATCCAACATTCTCACACGAACACGGCGCGCCGCTCGGTGACGGAACTTGCTTGGTAGCCTGAGGCGCCTGCGATGAAGCTCCTCAACCTCAAACTTCTTCGTGATCTGCGCTCGCTCAAAGCCCAGGCGCTCGCCGTGGCGCTCGTCATGGCGTGCGGCCTCGCGATGATGGTGATGACGCGCAGCCTCATCCTGTCGCTCGATACCGCGCGTGCCGGCTACTACGAGCGTCACCGTTTTGGCGAGGTGTTCTCCTCGCTGAAACGAGCCCCGAAATCCGTCGCCTCGCAAATCGCCGGCCTGCCCGGCGTCGCCGCGGTCGAGGCCTCCGTCGCCATGCAGGTCACGCTCGACATCCCCGGCATGCTCGAGCCCGCCACGGGATTCATCAACTCCCTGCCCGACCGTCGCGAGCCCATGCTCAATCGCCCCTACCTGCGCAGCGGACGCCTGCTCGCTCCGGGGGCGCGCAACGAGGCGCTCGTGAGCGAAGCGTTCTCCGATGCGCACACGCTCCGGCCCGGCGACTCGATCGCCGCCATCTTGAACGGACGCAAGATCACGCTGCGCATCGTGGGCATCGTGCTATCGCCGCAGTATGTGTTCGAGGCCGCGCCCGGCGCCGCATTGCCCGACAATCGCAGCTTCGGCGTGTTCTGGATGCGCGAGGAAGAACTCGCCGAGGCCTTCAATCTTGAAGGCGCTTTCAACACGGTCGCCCTGACACTCGCGCCCGGCGCCAGTGAACGTGCCGTGATCTCCGCGCTGGATCGCGTGCTCGAGCCATTCGGAAGTCTCGGCGCGTATGGACGAAAAGATCACCCGTCCGATGTTCGCGTGAGCGACGAAATCCGCGTGCTCAGGGGACTCTCGTTCGCCTTCCCCCTTGTTTTCCTGAGCGTGGCCGCGTTCATGACCAACGCGGTCATGGGGCGGCAAATCTCGCTCCAGCGCGAGCAGATCGCCATCCTGAAAGCCTTCGGCTTCACCAACCGTCAGATCGGACTCCACTTCATTCAATTCGCGCTGGTGATCGTCTCCGCCGGCACGTTTGCCGGTGTGCTCGGTGGCTGGCTCCTCGGGCACAAGCTGGTGAATATGTATCATCTCTTTTTTCGTTTCCCTGCCCTCGAATTCCATCTCGCCACGGGCGCGTTGATCGCCGCCGCGCTCGCCAGCTGCGTCGCGGCGCTGATCGGCGTGGTCGGTGCGGTCCGCCGCGTGGTCGCGCTCTCGCCCGCGGAAGCGATGCGGCCCGAGCCGCCCGCAAGTTTTCGTCCTGCGTTTTTTGAGCGCATCGGCGTGGCGCGTTGGTTCGGCGTGTCGTTTCGGATGTCGCTGCGCAACATCGAGCGCAAGCCGGTGCAGGCGTTGCTCACGTGCGCCGCGCTCGCCCTCGCGACGGGGATTTTGGTGATCCCCAATTCGTTCCGCGATGGCATCAATCACATCCTCGATTTTCAATGGGATGTCACGCAGCGACAGACCGTGACCCTCTCGCTGGTCGAGCCGGGGCCGTTGCGCGCACTGGCGGATTTTCGCGCCTTGCCCGGCGTCGTGCACGCGGAGCCTTTTCGCTCCGTGGCAGTCGAATTGCGCGCCGGCAGCCGCTCCCGGCGGATCGGCGTTTCGGGCATACCCGCGGACGGCCATTTGGCGCGCGTCATCGATGCGAATGATCACCGCATCACGCTGCCGCCAAAAGGCATGGTGCTGTCAAAGGCCCTCGCCGACGGCCTTGCGGTAAAGCTCGGCGACACCGTGGTGGTGCGTGTGCTTCAGGGCGAACGCCCCGAACGCAACGTGCCGGTGACGGGACTCGCCGAGGATTTCGCCGGAGTCGCCGCCTACATGGACATGGACGCGCTCAATCGCCTGCTGGGCGAAGGCGATCGCATCAATGGCGCGCGGCTCACGGTTGCCTCCGGTCGCTGGAACGAGTTTCTCACGGCGGTGAAAAACACGCCGCAATCCGCCGGTGTCGTCGTAAAGGAAGCCGTGCGCGCAAGTTTTCGGAAAACCACCGCCGAAAGCATCGGGCTGATCCAGATGATCTATCTTACGTTCGCGACCGCCGTGGCATTTGGCATCGTGTATAACAGCGCGCGCATCTCGCTGTCCGAGCGGGCGCGTGAATTGGCGACATTGCGCGTGCTGGGTTTCACGCGCGGCGAAGTGGGCGGCGTGCTGGTGGGCGAACTCGTCATCCTCACGCTGGTCGCCCTGCCCGTGGGCCTCGTGCTTGGCTCTTTTCTGGCGAAGTCCATCCTGGACAGCGTGAACACCGAGACCGTGCGACTGCCGCTGATTCTCACCCCGGCCAACTACGCCTTCGCCGTGCTGGTCGTGGCGACCGCGACCGCCATCTCGGCCACGCTGGCCTGCCGCCGGCTCAACCAACTGGACCTGGTCGGCGCCCTCAAGGCGGTCGATTAACGACCAATAGATTAGTATCCATTTTTTAATTACAATTTATGGACACGAACCAAGACCCCGCGCCTTTTGATGGCGACGCCACGCCCGCGCCTCGTCGCCGTCGCTGGTTGCCTTATGCCGGCGGCATCTTGCTGGTCGTGTTGATTGCAGCCGGCCTGTGGCCGCGCCCGCTGCCGGTTGAAGCGGTGACAATTGCCCGCGGGCCCTTGCTGGTGACGGTGGACGAAGAGGGACAGACCCGCGTGCGCAACCGCTACGTCGTGGCGAGCCCGGCTGGCGGACATCTGCGGCGCATCGAGTTGAAGGCGGGGGCCATCGTGGAGGCGGGCGTCACGCAGTTGGCCATTCTTGAAACAGGTGGCGCTGATTTACTCGACGCGCGCAGCCTGGCCCAGGCGCAGGCCCGGGTGCGCGGCGCGGAAAGCGCGCGCGAACAGGCGGACGCCCGCCACGCGCTCGCGGCGGCCACGCTTAAGCAGGCGCAAGCGGATCTGAAACGGGCACAGGCGCTGTCCGCCCAAAAGATCATCAGCAACCAAGAGCTGGAGGTCGCGCTGACCAACGAACGCGTGGCCGCCCAGGAAGAGCGAGCAGCGGGCTTCGGCTTGCAAGTGACGCACTACGAGCTGGAGCAGGCCCGGGCCGTCTTGATACGCGCACAGCCGGGCGAGGGCGGCGACAACGCGACGCTGAAGATTGTTTCTCCCGTAGGCGGACGTGTTTTGCGCGTCATGCAAGAAAGCGCGCGCACGGTGCCCGCCGGCACGCCCCTGCTAGAGGTGGGAGATCCGACCGACTTGGAGGTGCGCATCGATGTGCTGTCGCGCGACGGCGTGGCGATCGCGCCGGGCGCGCGGGTGTTGCTGGAACAGTGGGGCGGCGAAAAACCGCTGGAAGCGCGCGTGCGTCTCGTGGAGCCATCGGCGTTCACCAAGATTTCCGCGCTCGGCGTGGAGGAGCAGCGCGTTTACGTGATCGCCGATTTCATCGACTCGGTCGAAAAACGCCCGACGCTGGGCGACGGCTACCGGGTCGAGGCCCGCATCGTGCGCTGGTCTGCGGACAGCGTGCTGCGCGTGCCGTCGGGCGCGTTGTTTCAGCGCGAAGGTGTTTGGCAGACGTTTGTGGTCGAAGACAGCCGCGCAAAACTCCGCACCGTGAAAACGGGGCAGTCCAACGGGATCGAAACAGAAATCACCGAAGGTCTGAAAGAAGGTGAGCAGGTGATCGTTTATCCGGGAGACCGCGTGACCGATGGGTCCCGCGTGCGCGGATTGAACGTCGAAAAGTAGCGCAGGCTTCCAGCCTGCCACTACCCATCGGCTCCCATGCAGGCTGGAAGCCTGCGCTACTCAACGGGCGCCCGCCTCGTTTATTTTTGCGCTTTGCCGCGCCGCCGCTTTCCGTGGGCGGCATGTCTCGACCGACCGACACCATTGCCGCCCTCGCCACGCCTGTGGGCACCTCCGCCATCGCGGTCGTGCGCGCAAGCGGACCCGACTGCACGGCGCTGGCGGCGGCGATTTTCGGTCCCGCCCCCCTGCCCGCCCGGGTCGCCCGCCACACCGACTATCGCGACTTGCAGGGCCATTTGCTCGACGACGTGCTCGTGACCTTTTTCCAAGGCCCACATTCCTACACCGGCGAGGATTCGCTGGAAATCTCGTCGCACGGCAACCCGTTTATTGCCCAATCTATTCTTGCAGATCTGCTTAAACGAGGATGCCGGGTCGCCGAAGCCGGCGAATTCACCCGCCGCGCCTTCTTGGGTGGACGCATGGACCTGAGTCAGGCCGAGGCCGTCATGGATCTCATCCACGCACGCAGCGAACGCGCGCTCGCCGCCGCCAACCAACAATTGCGCGGCAGCCTGGGCCGTCACTTGGGCGAGTTAACCGAGAGCCTTCTCCTCGTGCTCGCGCGCATCGAAGCCTACATCGACTTCCCCGATGAAGATTTGCCGGTTGAAGATCGCCGGATAGTCACGGATGAACTGGACCGTGTTCTACGTGGAACCTCGCGGCTGCTGGCAACGCATCACTACGGCGAGCTCCTGCGAGACGGCATCAAGACGGTCATCATCGGAGAACCCAACGCCGGGAAAAGCAGCCTGCTCAACCGCCTCGTCGGCCGCGACCGCGCCTTGGTGAGCGCGGAGCCTGGCACGACCCGGGACTTTATTGAGGAGCGAATCATCCTGGGCCCGCACTGCCTGCGCCTGATCGACACCGCCGGTCTGAATCCGACACCCGCCGCGCTCGAAAAGCTGGGCATGGACAAAACCCTCGAGCGCGCCGCCGAAGCGGATCTCTTCCTGTGGGTGCTCGATGCCACCCGCCCCTGCCCCGCCCTGCCTGCCGAGGTGGTTAAACGCCTCACCCCAGCCAACACCGTGGTGCTTCTTAACAAAGCCGACCTCCTGCCGGGCGAACCTGCGGCGGCACTCCCCTTCCCCGGCCTGCCCACGATCCGCATCTCCGCACTGACGGGCGATGGCATTGCAGATCTCACCGATGTGGTCGTCCGCCACGCCGACGCCTTCCGCCAAGATCAAGGCGAAGAGATCATCGCCATCAATGCCCGTCACGCGGATGCCCTGCGCCGCGCACGTGAATGCCTCGAAACCGCCCGCCAAAAAGTCACGACCAAGGGCGAAGTCGAGCTGCTGGCCAGCGACCTTCGCGGCGCGCTCGACGCCTTCGGCGAGATCGCCGGCAAAATCGACAACGAGCGCATGCTCGACCACTTATTTAAGACGTTCTGTATTGGTAAGTAATTATAATAAAACAAGTAATTAACACCAATCGGCACTGATTCTGGATTAAATTCAGATTCCTGCCTTCATTAGTGCCGATTAGTGCTCATCAGTGGTTAATTCCCCGTTTCCACCTCCATGATTTATAACCAAGCGCCCTTTGATGTGATCGTCTGTGGTGCCGGCCATGCCGGTTGCGAGGCCGCGCTCGCCGCCGCACGCATGGGGGCCTCCACCCTCCTCCTCACGGGCAATATCGATACGATCGCCCAGATGAGCTGCAACCCAGCCATCGGCGGCCAAGCCAAGGGCCAGATGGTGCGCGAGATTGATGCCCTAGGCGGCGAGATGGGCATCAACACCGACCTCACAGCGATTCAGTTCCGCCTGCTCAACGAATCCAAGGGTCCGGCCGTGCAGTCACCCCGCGCCCAGTGTGACAAGAAAGCCTATCAATTCCGCCTGAAGCACACCCTGGAGCTGCAGCCTAACCTTCAGGTGTTTCAAGCGACCGTGACCGGACTGGTCTTCACCGGCCAGAAAGTCACCGGCGTCCGCACCAATCTCGACATCGAGTTCTCCGGCATGACCGTAATCGTGACGACCGGCACCTTCCTGCGCGGACTCATGCACATCGGCCAGAACAAGAACGAAGGCGGCCGACTCGGTGATTTCAGCGCCAAAACCCTGTCGGCGAGCTTTCTGGAGGCCGGAATCGAGCTCCGACGCCTTAAAACCGGCACCCCGCCCCGCCTGCTCGGGCGCAGCCTCGACTTCTCCAAGATGGACGAACAGCGCGGAGACGCCTCCCCGACCCGCTTCGCCTTTTACGACAGCCGTGACCCCGAGGACCTGTTCCACGTGGAACACACCGGCGAACAGCGCATCGGCTGGCCGCACAGCACCAACCAAGTCTCCTGCTGGATGACTCACACAACCGCCGAGACCGCTCAGCTGGTGCGCGACAATCTCCACAAATCCGCCATGTATTCGGGCGAAATCGAGGGCGTCGGACCGCGTTATTGCCCCAGTATTGAGGACAAATTCGTTCGTTTCGCCGACAAGCCGCGCCACTTGCTGTTCTTGGAGCCCGAGGGGCGTTCCACCAATGAGTATTACGTCAACGGCCTGTCCACGTCGCTGCCGTTCGATATCCAGCTTCAGATGGTCCACAGCGTGCCCGGACTGGAAAAGGCCCAGCTTCTGCGCCCGGCTTATGCGGTTGAGTATGATTTCGCCCCGCCGACGCAGCTCTTTCCGTCGCTGGAATCCAAGAAGGTCGAAAACCTCTTTTTTGCCGGCCAAATCAATGGGACTTCGGGCTACGAAGAGGCGGCCTCGCAAGGGCTGCTGGCCGGCGTGAACGCCGTCAATAAAGTGCGTGGCCAGGCACCGCTGATCATTGGGCGCCACGAAGGTTATATCGGAGTCCTCATCGACGACCTCGTGACCAAGGGCACCAACGAGCCGTATCGCATGTTCACGAGCCGCGCCGAATACCGATTGCTGTTTAATCATGGGAGCGCCGAGCTGCGCCTGCTGCATCATGCCAAGGCGTTTGGCTTGGTTTCGCCGACCCGGCTTGCCCGTATGGAGGAATCGAAGCGCCAGACCGAGCATTGGATCGCGTTTCTTGAAGGTCAAAAAGCACCGACAGGGCAGGGGACTTTTGCCGACGCCATACGCCGTGCCGTTACGGGCAGCGCAAACTCGACCCACGTCATGCCGGTGTTGCCGGCCGAGTTTGAAGCCCAGCCCGACGCCTTGCGCCAAGAGGTGCTTTACCGCGTCAGCCACCACGGCTATCTGGCCCGTGAACAGCGCCAGATCGAGAAGCTCAGCGAGATCGAAAAGATCAAAATCCCCCCGCACATCGACTTCCTCCAAGTCCGCGGCCTGCGTAAAGAGAGCGCCCTGAAACTGGCCGAAATCAGGCCCTACACACTGGGCCAAGCGAGCCGCATCAGCGGAGTTAACCCAGCGGATATCAGCGTTTTACTTGTAATGATCGAAGCGGGCAGGGGAGGGAAGTGATCCCGGAAGATGAGAATCGCCCGGGTAAGGTTCCGAGAAGCCCTCCCAAGGTGATGATTATCCGCACCCCGGCCGCATCAACGCGACCCGAGTTCGTCTAAATAAAAACCGCAGGCGGCCCGTCGAGCAATGTCGCGGCCTTGTCGGGCAACATGGCCAAGCCGTCGGGCCATGTAGTTGGCTTGTTCACCCATGCAGGAACCCTGTCCGGCAATGTTGCCGGCTTGTCCACCCATGTTGGCGCTCTGTTCGATAATATTTTTGCACTGTTTGCCGACGCGGGTGCCTTGATCAGCCATTGTTTTCCGCTGTTCGGCATTATTTTGCTTTGTTCGGCTATGTTTTCGCCAGTCCGACAATGTTTTGAGCTGTTTGGCATTGTTAGCGCGTGAATCGATCTCACTGCGTTATCGCAAGATGCACACAAAGGCATGTGTTTTGCTTTTATCAAAACAGGAGATCACACGTCTGTGATCTAAACTCTTAAAAAAGAAAAATACTCATGCCTGACACACTGACAGCCCAGCCTACCGCCACCCCGACCACCATTCCGAACGCACCCAAGATCACCCGAGGCGCTATCAACAAAGCCTACCTCGATGAACTGCAAGCCGCGCGTAAGGTCGCGGCGGCCGCTCTCGATCTTGCACATGTCGCCGGCCTTACGGCCGTAGAATGCGACGCCACCCTGGCGCCGGGCATCGAGACGCTCGCCGATGAAATCGAAACCGCTCTCGGCCAGCTCACCGGCACCCGCGCCGCGAAGAAGACGGCCACGGTCGAAGAGGCCAGCGCCCGCGAAGCGCTCCTCGCCGTGCTCCAGCCGATCCAGACCGCCGCCAAGCGCGCCTTTGCCGACGACCAATCAACACTGCGCGAAGCCTATGGCATTGGCCGGGGGCTTTCCGGCGAGACCTTGGCGAGTGTGCTCACGCTTGCGCGTGGCGTGCTCAATCGACTCTCGCCCGGAGAAGGCGGCACGCCGCCGATGGACAAGCTCCCCGGCATCACAGCGGGAGATAAAATCGCAAAACTTGCCGCTGCCATCGAAACCTACGGGGCGAAGGACAACGCCCAAGGCGGGCAAAAAACCGAGGCGGCCGCGACCTTGGAACAGATCGAGGCCGACATCGCGAAACTCGCGGGCCTGCGCCGCCAAGTGCAACTGGCCGCCGATCAAGCCTGGCCTTGGCGCACACCCGGAGTGGTGACGATCCGCAAAAGCTTCCTCCTTCCGCCGACCCGCCCGCTGAACGAGTAAAGCCCTGCTGCAACCAAGGAAACACCCAAGCCCGCCGTGAAGACACGGCGGGCTTTTGTGTGTTTTAGGTTATCGCTCGCACAAGTCGCTAGCCCGCAGTCCCGGGCACACCGGACGAGGCCGTCAAGACGGTGGGGCTTCCGCTCCTGACGAGAGCGACGACCTTGACCCATTCGAACTTCATCGACGGGTGCAGCGCCAAGTTTTAAGGGCACCTAGAGGCTTCGAGCTTACGCAGCTCAGATCTTTCGACATGAATAGCTACTAATTAAACTTATAGGTAGATTCTCCGTTGATCTTATGGGAGGGATCATCATTTCAGTTATCAGATAATCACCTGCATGTTACCTCTAAACGTGCCAGTATGCTTCACCAAAACCAAGACGGGTTCCGTAACTTATGAATTCGAATAACCAATCACCCCAAGAACAAGCGCATGCCGACTTCGAGGTTGGCCCGTCGTCTATCTCGTCCTATAGCCGACTTAGCTACTCGATGTGGTATGCGTTAGCGGAGTTTGTCGATAATAGCACTCAATCACGTCTAAACTACGAGGGCATTATAAAAGACGTTTTAGCAAGCGAGGGAACTGTTTTAAAAGTAGAGATAGAGTATGATCGACAAAATAAGAGCATAACAATTAGTGACAACTCCATTGGAATGACCAGGGATGATCTTATTAACGCCTTAAAAATAGGTAAGCCAACAGCGGATTCGAAGGGTAGATCAAAATATGGAATGGGGCTAAAAACGGCGGCATGCTGGATAGGCGGTAACTGGAGTGTTACAAGTTGTGAGTGGGGCAGCGGCGATGAATGGACTGCTACGGTAAATGTAGCGGAAGTTGCGGCTGGGCAGATTAAGATTCCCCTTACCACTAGAAAGGTAAGCGCGGATGCCCATTATACCAAGATCACGATCTGGAACATGAACCGCTTAATACAGAGGCGCACCGAGGAGACTATTATGACCTATCTCGGCGCCATGTATAGGGTGGATATCCGAAATAAAAATCTTATACTTTTGTTTAATGGAAACACGGTGCCTCTACCGGAGGCCCATGATATGGCCAGAACAGAAGACGGAAAAGAAGCGCGAGAGGACTTTAGCACTACCGTCGGCGGCAAAGCCGTGCATGGTTGGTTTGCAGTGCTTAGGACTGGTAGCCGTAAGTTCGGCGGATTCTCTTTAATTCAAAATGATCGACAGATTAAGGGCTATCCGGACGCCTGGAAGCCACGATCGGTATTCGGCGGCGAAGATGATGAAGGCGGAAATTCATTGGTCTCTCAACGCCTCATAGGGGAGGTTATATTAGATGGCTTTGATGTTTCCCATACAAAGGACGCAATTCTCTTTTCTGGCACCGAAGAAGAGGATTTAGAGAAGTATTTAGCTGAAAGGACCCAGCGGTTTAAGGCATTCGCTACAAGCATGCGAAAGGGCGTGAAGGGCACTCCGTGGTCTAAGGAAAAATTTAAGGAACTCGTCGATGGCATGAAGGAAGAGTTTAACTCGGCGGAAATGAAAGACGCGGTCACGACAGGTCCAATTCCTCCTTTAAGCGTGATTCAGGAAAGCATAAAGAAACAAGCGGCCGCAATTACGGATGAAGAAAAAGTTCTTCAGGTTGAGGTTGGTGACGGAGTGGTCGTTAAGCTGTGCTTGCAAGATCGAACTGATAACGATCCTCACTTAACATTGTTCCCGTCGGGAGACAAGGAATTGATGGTTATAATTAACCAACAACATCCTTATTTTATCGATATAGAGTCTGCAGAGCGGGTAGATGAACTAACCCGTCAATATATATATGACGGTGTTGCTGAATTTATTATTCAGCGAAAATCTGCTCGCCGCGAGCCAGATGCTATCCGGAAAATGAAAGATCAGCTATTGCGGGCTAGAATTACAAGACTTCATAACCGAAATGCAGCAGAGCAAGAACATGAGCTTCTTAAGCTTGGCGAGAAGCTTGACGGCTCCCTACCACAGAGCGATAAAACTGCTTAAAAATGATCGCCGCTAAAGAAAAAAAGCTAACCAAAAGTGATGGGGCAACAAACGGCTCAAAGCCCGCATACGTTGCCGCACCGATTTATAAAACCAAGAAGGGGCGACTTTATTTAGGCCGATGTGAAGATGTGCTTACGTCTCAGCGGACTAAAAGACTCAAGGGAAAGGTGCAGCTGATTTTCACGTCACCTCCATTTCCCCTTAATGATAAGAAGAAATACGGAAACCTTAAGGGGGACGCTTATTTGCAATGGCTCGGTGAGTTTGGGCCTATATTTGCAGATATGCTAACGCCTACGGGCTCTATTGTAATGGAGGTCGGCAATGCTTGGGAACCAGGAAGCCCCGTTCAGTCGATATTGCCCTACCAGTCACTCCTGCGATTTCTGGAAACCGGAAAACTGAAGCTGTGCCAAGAAATCACTTATTATAATCCGGCTCGTTTGCCCAGTCCTGCTCAATGGGTGACGGTCGAACGGATTCGTCTCAAGGATGCTACCTCTAAAATTTGGTGGATGGCTAAGACGGAGAAACCCAAGGCAGATAACAGGAATGTCCTTGCGCCCTATAGCGCAGCCATGAAGAGCTTATTGGCTCGTGGGAAATATAATTCAGGCAAAAGACCCTCCGAACATAACATAGGTGAAACGAGTTTTTTAAAGGATAATGGTGGAGCTATAGCCCCAAATCTTATCGAGGTCGCGAATACCCAAAGCACATTAAAGTATCAGCAGTTTTGTAAGGAAAATGATCTTACGCAGCATCCTGCGAGAATGCCGGATAAAATTGCTGAATTCTTTATTAAGTTCTTAACGGACGAAAATGACCTAGTTTTAGACCCGTTTGCAGGCAGCAATACAACTGGATCGACCGCGGAAAAATTGAATCGGCGTTGGATATCCATTGAGGCATTACCTCAATATGCGGTTCCGAGTATATCGCATTTTGACGAACCCTTGGCCGCTAAAATGATGAGGCGGATAGCCAACCTGCCGAAATGAGTAACTCTTTGGAACGACCATTGCGGGAGTGGCAACGCGTGGCGTTCGACCTTTGGAAAGCTAATCAAAGGCGCGGAATTGTGGCCGTTGTAACCGGCGGAGGAAAGACGGTATTTGCACTTCATTGCCTACGAGAGTTTAGGCAAACCGTTCCTGCTGCCACTGCTTTAATTGTCGTTCCGACCGAAGCGCTACTTGATCAATGGATTGAGGAAATCGTTTCTTTTTTTGGGATACCATTGAGCCATTTAGTCGTTTTAAATTCTAGGAGTAAAATCACGCTTTCTAAAATCCATCTTGGTGTGATTAACACTGTTGCTCAAATTGCCGAAAAGCACATCGAGGTTCCTGTATTTATGATCGTCGATGAATGTCATAAAGCGGCAAGTCCGATGTTTAGCAGAATCTTTCAGATTCCTCATGAGGCTAGTTTAGGCCTTTCGGCTACCCCCGAAAGGCCTTACGATTCGGGCTTAGAACACATTCTGATTCCTAATCTAGGTCCAGTAATATTTAAATATACTTATAGGGAGGCTCTTGCCGATCAAGTTATAGTTAAGTTCAGGATACACAATATTCTTTTTGAGTTTGAGCCCGACGAACGGGCAAAATATGATCGTCTCACCAAATCCATTCAAGGGTCGATCGCTAAACTAGGATTTGAAGCGCCTGAGACAGTCGCCCTTTTGCTTCGTCGCTCCCGATTGTCCAACGCGAGCCCTCGGCGGGTAGAAGTTACTCTTAAGCTCGTTGCTAAAAATCGAGGGCGTCGAATTCTGGTTTTCCATGAGGATATAGCAGCCTGTGAGATTATCGTGAGTGCATTAAAGCATTTCGGTGTGGCTGCTGACGTATATCATTCGAAAGTCTCTTTGAAGACCCGGGTAGAAACTTTGCAGAAATATCGGTCGGGAGTGATTCAAGTGCTCGTCAGCTGCAGAGCCTTGGACGAGGGCTTTAATGCACCTGAAACGGAAATAGGGATTATAGCGGCCTCTACGGCTACTCAGCGTCAGCGCATTCAGCGCTTGGGACGTGTCCTAAGGCCTTCAGCGGGCAAGGGGGATGCCATAATTTATTCAGTGGTGGGGACTCAGGGAGAGATTCAAAGATTGGCTGAAGAAGCTCAAACTCTGGAAGGGGTGGCTGAAGTCACTTGGGCGAAAGCATGAAGACAATACTTCTCAAGAATTCACATACATTCCGCCTTGGTCTTGCAGATCCAACTCCGATAGCCGAGGCGGATTTCGAGAAGGTTGCTATCGAGACCCTTCGTGATTTGTATCCTGAGTGTCATGTGTTTTCATTTAAGCCAACTATTCAATATAATGGAGTTGGATGGAGGCCCGATCTCGCAGTAGTTGATAAGAGTTTTGCTTACTGGTTTGTTGTGGAGGTCGAAATCGCTGCGCATTCTCTTGAGAAGCATGTATTGCCTCAGGTTCGTGCTTTCCGGTTTGGTGATTACGGGGATCAAGTTAGCACTATTTTGTCGAGAGATCTCAAAATAAGTAGGGATATTGCCGATACATTAGTGCGGTTTATGCCGCGTTATATTGCCGTCGTCACAAATCATGAGGATTCAGAATGGTCCCTGAAACTAAGCGCCGAGAATACCCAGCTTATCACTATTGCGTCTTATAGTGCTGACGGCGCTGACAGACACGCTTTGTTTATTGGCGGATCTCTGATAGTTGCCCAAAAAAGCATTGGCTTTGGTCAGGTCCACGCAACGCTACAATCAATCATACTTCCTTTAAGTAATTTCTGGGAAGAGAAAACTTATCGGATATCCGATGCTTCAGGATATGCAAACTGGTCGTGCAAGATCGATGGCGAAAGAGTTTGGTTAAGTAAAAACCAAGGACTTATTCAATTGCCCGATAAATGCTGGGTGCAATTTATCCAGCAGAATAATTTAGTGGAGATACGGCCTATCATCAATTGTTAATAGCCTGACCCTGTAAATGGCAGTATCTAAAATATTCTATCCCTTTCCTTCAAAACAGCCTTCGGCCTTTTTTTTGGGAAGACCTCAAAGATTTTTAGCAAGTGTTCGATTTGGGTCGGGTGCCAAGTTTATGGCGTATTGCGCAAATCCCGGTTCTTTTAATAATTGTTTTAGGGTTGGAAGCCCTGCGATTTTGTCTACAGGTGCAGGTCTTGGTCGAAAACTCGCATATACATTATGTGCGGTTAAGTCTGGTCGGACATGGGTCGGTGCAAATACCCACCTTGCAAATGCGTTGGTGGAGCAGTCTATTCGAATGGAGTGTATATCAGGTCTCGAGGGATACTCGATATTAGTGAAGGAACCAGTAACGCATTTGGGTCATCGCTTGGATTTTCTATTAGTGTCGGGCGAGGCGCACTATTACCTTGAGGTGAAAAGCGCTACTGTTGCTTTTAATGGGATTGCACAGTTTCCGGACTCTAAGACACCCCGCGCCATAAAGCATTTGAATGAATTGAGGCGACTTGTTGAACGTGGACAAAAAGCCGCTTTGCTATTTTTGATTCAGAGAAGTGATGTTAGTGAATTAAAAATCAACCGTGGTTATGACTACGATTTCGATAAAGCATACGATAAAGCAAGGACGGCGGGTGTGGAAGTTCGGGCGATAAAACATAAAGTATTACCTGCCGGGTTTGGTCCCCCGATGGAGATTCCGGTAATCTGATCTATAGTGCAGTTAACCGGCTCGAGCCACTGATTGTTGATGTTGGTCACAAATCGAGCACATTCGTCCATCAACCGTCCAGATGCTCGCATGTGGCATCGAATGAGGAGATCTCCTCCGGGACGCCTTCACAGTCGTGCAGCCCGGGTGAGTTGATAACGGTCGGCACACTCCTCGCACCGTCTCTGTAGGGTTGGTTTTTAATCTCTACGCAGAGATTGGGTCGTGTTTTCTTCGCGAGATGTGCGGACCAAGGACTTTTATCGTGATCTCCTGGATTGGGTAGTGACCGCGCTGACGGCCAAGGCCCTAACGTGGGAGAAAGCTGCGCTAGATGTATTCGTCGAAGCGGGGTCGGGGGACTTGGTTGTCGAATTTCCCTTCACCAACGAAAAAAAGGAGGCGGTCACTATTCGTGAACTCAAGGCGAGCTGCGGGTGCACTGAGCAGACCGTGGATTCGCGAGTGGTTGCCGGCGGTGGCAAGGGTTCCGTAAAACTTACTTATGCCGCGGGCGATCGGGTGGGGCCTCAATCCGTGCACGTCACCGTCACCACGGATGAAGCGGGCACCACTCCCTCGACCTTGAACTGCGCGTTAATATTCAGCCGGCGGTTTCACTCACACCGAGGTTAGTCCATTGGACCAAGACGGACGGTATCGTGACTCGCACGATCGAAATCAAACGCCTGAGCAAGGCGGCTGTGCAGATCTCGGAGGTCAAGCCCGCCAGCGACTTATTGATGGTGGAACTTAAGCCGACAAGGAACCGGACACCGGCTACTTAAAGCTTACGTAAGATGGAGAACCCCGTCGCCTAGTATTCGCCAGCTCAATACCGCACGCTGCGGCCGAAGTAGTTGAGCATCCAATACTCTTTCCACACCCGGTAGCGGCCTTCGTGGCTGATCTTGCCGTGCTCTTCGCGGTCGGCGTGCGGAAACAGGAACCCGAGCTCCGTGTTGATCTGCTCCAGCTCGCGTTGCTGGGTGTTCAGGTCGTTGAGCGGGTCGGTCGTCCAGGGCGCCACCATCTCGTTGCCGCGCAGAAGGCGTTCGCGGTGCTTCTTCACCAACCCCGCCGGCGAGCGACGCCACGGGTTGCGTTTCACCAACCAGTTCTCCGGATAAAATCCGCCAAAGGGCAGGTGCAGGTTGTCGGTCACATAACGGTATCCGCTCACCGTGTTGGTCGAGAGGCTGTAGCACACGGCAAGCGTTCCGTTGCCCTGCGGGAGAAACGTGATCTGCAGGCGAGTGGCCGCCTCGGCGTCCTGATAAATGGATACACGCAGATGCATGCTCGGACCCACCTCGGCTTTGAGCGCCTGGACTTGCTTGAAACCGTTCGCCCGCAGCCAATCACGAATCTTCAAAAGGCGCGGGTGGGTGGGCCATTCTTCACCGGAATGGTTGATCGAAAAGCGCGGAAAGAGGGGCAGGGGACTCACGCTGAGCGCGTGGATGGCGAGCCAGTTGTAGAGCGTCTCCAGCAAGAACCAGACGAGGAAATAAATCCCAACCAGCACGAGATAAGGCCGGTCGGTCCAGCCCAGATCCAACGACACGGCGGCCGCGCCAAACGCAAAAATGAACCAGCGCAACCAGCGGTTGAAAATCGACAACACAGGCGAACCCCGGCGCTGGTTAAGCTGCAAGAGCAGCAGCGACAGAATGATGGCCACCAGAAGTGGGTAATCAGGGTTCATGGAAAACGAGGCGTCAAACGGCATGAGAGGGGACACCCAACACTCACGTCAGGTTAAAAGGCAAAAGCCCGACGGGGTCGTCGGGCCCTCCACAGAATAGTCGATCTAGGTCGTTTAGCTCAAACGCACCGGCATGATCACGCAGATGAAGCTTTCCAGCGTCTTGAACACGCCGGGGCTCACTTCGTCCTTCAGCTCAAAGAAGACCTCGTCCTTGTTGAGGGCCTTGAGCGGATCGATCACGAACGCGGGGTTGAAGGCCACTTGCAGGTCGGGACCGCTGTAGGCGATCGCCATCGATTCGTGGGCCTCGCCGAAATCGGGGCTTTGCGCGGTGATCTCAAGGAGGTTGCTGCTGAGCTTGATCTTCACCGAGTTGGACTTCTCGGAGGTGACCAGCGCGGCGCGGTGCACGCATTGGAGGAACAACTCGCGCTCCAACTTGATGCGTTGGTGAGTCTCTTTGGGGATGACTTGCTGGTAATTCGGGTAATTGCCCTCGACGACTTTCGAATAGAGGTAGATCGAGTCGACCAGACCGCTGGAGTCTTTGTCCGTGTTGATCTGGAAGGACGCGCGGCGGTCGTTAAACGCGATTTTGAGCTTCTCTCCCTTGTCCAGCATGCGGGTGAGCTCAGAGACCGTCTTGGCGGGCAGAATGATGCTTCCTGCGCTTTCGGCGGGAACTTCGAGTTCTTTGGAGATCAGCGCGAGACGACGACCATCGGTTGCAACCAAGCTGAGCTTGGCGTCACGGAAGTTGAAATACACGCCGTTGAGGATGTAACGCGTCTCGTCGGACGATTGCGCGTAGGACACGCTCTTGAGCATTGAGGTGAGCTCGGCTTGCTCGAGGGTGAAGCTCTTGTCGTCACCGAATTCAGGGAGGGGCGGGAACTCTTCCTTGCCGATACCCACGATGCGGAACGTCGAACCGCCCGAGGTCAGTTTCACCTGGTGGTTGGGCGTGGCGTCGAAGGTCACGTCCACGTTGGGCAGTTCGCGCACGATGGTGGCGAGACGCTTGACGGGAAGGGTGACGGAGCCGCCTTCTTTGACCTCAGCCTTGATTTTGCAGCGAATGCCGAGGTCGAGGTTGGTCGTGGTGAGGGAGATGTAGTCCTTCTCGGCTTCAATGAGCACGTTGCTCAGGATCGGCATGGTGGCCTTGGAGCCGACGACATTGAGAACCTGGGCGAGGCCGTTGCTGAAGTGATCGCGGTTGATCTTGAATTTCATTTAAAGCGAGAGGGGCGTGGAGACTGGAAAGTGGGAAGCTAACAAAGGATAAAAGATACCTAGTTCAATGATATATGATATCCGTCTTATTATGGGCTGCGAGTAACTGCCATAACCTGAGCCGTCCGCTCCCAAAATCCCCACGTTTGGCATCGTGAAAAACCCGATGCGGCGACAAGAATAAGCGAGGGGTTGTCCACAGGGGTAAAGTTATTGGTCGGTTATTGGTCGGTTGGTCGCAGAACGGCTCACACCAACGGCGCACGCTTGATCAGACCATGTCGGCGCCAGTGGCGGACCAGCCCGTAAAAGATGTAACCGAGGCAAACGAAGATCATGCCGTATTCCTTAAACCGGACGACCGCCGCACCAACCGCGACATAGATCACCCACGTCGTGAGCTTGGTCTTGGTGCGCAAATCGATCTGCTTGCCGCTCGGATAACGCACCATGCTTACCATCAGCATGGCAACGAGCAGGAGAAGCGGAGGGAGGCCCAAGGCAATCCATTGCAGAGACTTGTCGTGAACCATCAAGTTCAGAAGAAACAGCACGAGTGCCCCGATCGTGCCGGCGGCGGCTGGAACGGGCAGCCCTACGAAGTCTTTGTTGGCCGCCTTGCCGCCACCCGGGCGCTGGATCAACGGATGGGTGATGACATTGAAGCGTGCCAGGCGGATCGCGGCGCACAGCAGGTAGATGAAGCCAATCAGGCCGCCTACGCTCAACAGCGTCTGGTCACCTCCCGCAGGTCGGATGATCAGGAAAAACACCATCAGCGCCGGTGCCAGACCGAACGAAACCACGTCGGCGAGCGAATCGAACTCGGCGCCAAACAGGGATTCGCGACCGCCCATGCGGGCCAGGCGACCGTCCAGCGCGTCAAACGCCATGGCTCCAAAGATATACCAGACCGCGCTTTGGTAGTGCGAGATGGCTTCAGGGGGGATCATCGACGTGGCTTCGGCGGCCTCGCGCGTGATAAAGCTCGCCTCGATGCAACGCATGCAGGCTGCAAAACCACAGAAGAGATTTCCTGCCGTCATCAGGTTGGGCAGGAAATAAATCCGGCTGGCCTGTTCGACACTGTAGGGGTTGTCCGCGTCGCTGTCCGCGGGTTGGGGAAGTTCGTCGGCCATGATGGAGATGAGCCTTACTTCTTGGTCAATGACTCCAGATATTTCCAAAACTTGGAATCCTGCTCCACCAACTGGCTCTCCGAAACCGGGAGTTTATTGCGCAAGAGAAAGTCTTCCAAGGAGTTCTTGTGCAGGATATAGAGCACATGAATCGAGTCGGAGCCGCGGGTATCGAAATAGAAGCGATGATCGCCGCTCCGCAGACGATAGAGGCTGTGGCCGGCGCGGGTGAAACGTCCCAAGGGCTCGCGTGGGTGTTCCAGATCGGCGGGTTTGAGGGAGCTGATCGGCTCGATGGCGTCGAGCTGCTCCAGCTTATCGAGCTTGTTAAGCTCCAGCATGCTCTGCTCGGAAAAGGTGACCTGATACATGATGTGGAAACGGAAATTCACGGAAGGGGTAGAACCAAGGCCGGCCGTAACCCGTCATCTGATCCGACGTCACGCCAGAGACAGACACGTTAACAGGCCAACCCCGATCACCCCATGAAAGTTTCGTTTCTATTCCCCATGTTCCTAGCGGCAACGCAATTTGTCATGTTCGCCGGTGCCGCCGAAACCGGCACGGACGCCGCCCGCGATGCCGAGATCATCAAACGCTATGATACCAACAAAGACGGCAAACTCGACGAAGCCGAGGTTGCCGCCGTGAAAGAGCAGACGCTCATGGCTGGTCAGGAAAAACGTGCAGAACGTCGCGATCGTGTTCAGGAACGCGCGGGTGAGCGGATCAAGGAATTCGACACAAACGGCGACGGTAAGCTCGACGATGCCGAAAAAGCCGCGATGGAAACCACGGTCCGCGCCCGCATGGAAAAGCGGCCTCTTGTGATGAAGCGTCTGGACACCGACGCAGACGGAAAGCTGAGCGACGCCGAATGGGCCGCGGGCCGCGACAAAATCCTCGAACACCTTTCCGGGAAGTAGGCTTGGCCCATCAGCGGCGTTCAAAAAGAGTTGGCGCCCGCACTCCGCACCGCGCACACACTTGTCGCGATGCGTCGGCGTGTGTTCGCCTCAGTTCTAGCGGTCATGGTCTTTGCGTGCCTCGTGGCGCGATTGCCTTTGCGCGCCGAGACGCCACCTGCGCCGTTGGAGCTCGATATTCCGGTGCTTGTCGCCGGCTACGGGGCGGCTTTTTTTGAGGAAACCGCCCGTGAATTCGAAGCGCTGCGACCCGGGGTGAAGGTTCGCATCCATGGCAACCCGCGCATCAACGACCAAGTGCGCATCCGTGTCATGGCGGGAGACGATCCCGACGCGACCGATGCCGTCTTGCTCTATCCGAACCTGATCAAAGCCGGCCGCATTCTCGATTTGTCGTCTTATCTCGATGGGCCCAACTGGGAAGGCGACGCCCGCTGGCGCGACACGTTTCTCCCCGGAGTGCTCGAACGCTGGACCGCATCGAAAGCGGCGGCGGGTGAGGCGCCTGTATACGGCCTGCCGTTCGCACATGCCGTCTGGACGATTTTCTACGACAAGAAACGCTTCCGTGAAAACGGCTGGGAGACTCCGCGCACCTGGGACGAATTTTTCGCGCTCTGCGAAAAAATGGAGCGCGCCGGCGTCGCCCCGCTTTCGTTGCCCGGCGTTTTTATGCGCTATGGAGACGCCTTCCTCCGCGCCGCCCACTATAACCTGGTCGGCGCCGAAGGTTGGCGCGGCTACAATCAGCTCACCGCGGGCGCGCGCACCGATCCGCGTTTTCTGCGTGCGGCTGGAGTGCTGCAACAACTCTCCACCCGCCACTTGATCAAAGGCTGGGAAGGCATGACCCACACCTCCGCGCAGCAGGCTTTCATCGAAGGGCGCGCGGCCATGACGATTTCCGCCTCTTGGTTTGCCAGCGAGATGCGCGGCAAGCTTCCGGCGGACTTCGAACTCGGTGCGATGAACCTGCCGGTGTTCACGGACGGTATCACGCCGCCGGATACGTTGCAGACCCAGAGCGCCTACTACTTTCTCTTCGCGAACGGCGATCCGGCGCACGAACGCGCCACGGTGGATTTTTTTCGTTTTCTGACTTCTCGCGAACGCGCGCGTCGTTTTGCGCAGACGGTGGATTCACCGGTCGCGTTGCGCGCCGTGGGGCCCGGTGATTATTCTCCGCTCATGCGCGACACCGCCGCGCTGATCGCGAAGACGGCCGGCTCGTTCGATGCCGCGCCGCCTGCGTCGGCGGCGAATCTCGCGGTCATTAACCAAGCGCTGACCGACGCACGTTACCGTCTGATGACCGGTCGCATCACACCGGAGGAATTTGGTGCGCGGCTCGAAGCTGCCGCCGCGGCCGCGCGAGCGCGCGAGAGCAATCCCGATCGCGTGGAAACACGGCACGGTTTCGCGTCGGCCGCGTTGATGCTCGTGCTTGCCGGCCTCGTCGCTTGGCTCGCGTGGAAAAGTCGTGGCCCTGCGCGTGAGCGCAGGGATCTCCGTCAGAGCGAGAGTGCAAGCCTCCCGCCGCTCACGCAGCGGGCTACGAAAACTCCCGGTTCCTCCGAACACCTCGGCCGCTTGCGCGGGCCGCTGGCGGTTGGGTTTGTCGGGCCGGCGATGCTGCTCTTCGGTGCATTTGTGATCCTGCCGGGACTTGCGTCCTTCGTGTGGGCGTTCACGCGTTGGGACGGTCTTGGCGAACGCTCGTGGGCGGGGCTGTTCAATTTCAAGTGGCTGCTGCTGGAGAGCGACGTGTTCTGGTTCGCGCTGCGCAATAATCTCTTCCTCATGCTCGCGCCTGCACTGGTGGTGGTGCCGGCGGCGTTGTTCTTCGCCTGGCTGATTCATCGTGGCGTGTGGGGCGCGTCCGTGTTTCGCGTGGTGTTCCTGTTTCCCAACATGCTTGGCGGCATCGCGGCGACGTTGCTCTGGATGAGCGCCTACGATCCGCATGGCGGCTTGGTGAACACGGCGCTGGTGAAGCTGGGATTGGGCGGCTTCGCGGGGTTCGCGTGGCTTTCGCAGGCGAACCTTTACGCCGCGCTTCTGCCCATCTATTTATGGATGGCCTGCGGCTTTAATCTCGTGCTCTACCTTGCCGCGATGGAAGGCATCCCGACGGATCTCTACGAAGCCGCGGATCTCGAAGGCGCGTCGCCGGCACGGCAGTTTTTCACGATCACGTTGCCGCTCATCTGGGATGTGTTGGTGGTCTCGGCGGTGTTTTTGGTGATCGGCGGACTCAACGCCTTTGAGATGATCTGGCTGCTCACGTCGCAAGACCCGGCGAGCGGTTCGCACACGCTGAGCACCCTGATGGTTTCGACGATGTTCCAGGAGTTTCAGATCGGCCGCGCCACGGCGATCGCCGTGGTGATGTTCGTCCTCGTTATCATCGGAAGCGCCGCAGTCATGCGCGCGCTGAAGCGCGACACGGTGGAGATGTGACCGCATGAAAATCTCCCGCTTCATCATTTTCGCGGTGCTCGCCGGCTATCTCCTGTGGGTGGTTTATCCGATGGCGTGGGTGGCGTATTCGTCGCTCAAGACCGACGAGTCGATTTTTCGAGAGGCGTTTTCACTGCCGCCGCTGAATGCCTTGCAGACGGACAACTACGCCCGGGCTTGGAGCGAGGCGCGTTTCGGCGATTATTTTATCAACTCGATTCTCGTCACCGTTTCGTCGGTTGCGCTCATCGTGTTGTTGGGCGCGATGACGGCGTATGCGCTGGCGCGGTTTTATCATCCGCTGGGCCAGGGCGTGTTCTGGCTGTTTCTCGCGGGGCTCATGATCCCGGTGCAGCTCTCCATCGTGCCGCTCTTTTTTGAGCTGCGCGCGCTGGGATTGCTCAACTCGCGGCTCGGACTGGTCCTGGTTTACACGGCCAATGGCCTGCCATTTGCGATCTTCATCCTCGCGGGATTTTTTAAATCGCTCCCGCGCTCGCTCTACGAGGCGGCCGTGGTGGATGGCTGCTCGGAGGCCTCGGCCTTCTGGCGTGTGATGCTGCCGCTGGCGAAACCAGGTTTGGTGACAGTTGCGATCTTCCAATTCATTGGCATCTGGAAGGAATATTTTTTCGCGTTCATGTTCACGAGTGGCGACGCGGGAGCTTCGGTGCGCACCCTCCCGCTTGGCCTGGCCAATCTCTCGATTACGTCCCAATACCGCAGTGATTACGGCATGCTGTTCGCCGGATTGGTGATCGTGACCGTGCCCATCCTGATCGTCTTTATCGCACTGCAGAAACACCTCGTAAAAGGCGTGACGGCCGGCGCGCTGAAGGGGTAGGCCGCCCGCCAGCCTCATGTGATCGTCGGGGGAAACGTGTCGCTGCCGGGTGCCGCGGCGTTGAACTCCGCGATCAACTGTTTTGCGGTTTCCTCGTCCTCTTGGCGCACCTGCAACCGGATGCCGCCCATCGCGAGAATGAGGTGCGGCATGGTCTGCGCACTGTGTTCGTTGGGAATCAGCACTTGGATACGGCTGTCTTCGAGCACCGATTTTAACAATTGGGCATGCATGGGATCGTTGCAGGTGGCCACGGTGATCATGGGCGCAAAAATGGCCTGTAACGCCACTCTGCGCCAGTCGGATAATGAGAAGTCTTTGCCTGCGTGTTCGTGCTGGATTGCAAGGCGGGCCACCGCTAGTCATTCCTCTCCTCGCCTCCAATGTCGTCGTCCGAAACGCCCTGCACGTCATCAGAAAATTCGCTTTCGCAACCGGACGATATCCTCGCGAAATGGATGCGGGGCGGCCCCGGAGCCATGCGGCAGCTGCAGCTTTTTTTTCTGCACGCCCCCATTGGCTTGAGCTGGCGGGAGGTGGACGCCAACGGGAATCCGGGACGCAACGTCGTCAACCAGCGCTTTTGCGATCTGATCGGGCTCACCGCCGAGGAGGCGAGCCACATCGATAATGTCCGGAAGATCACGCACCCCGACGACTGGGCGCGGCAGATGGAGCTGACCGCTGAAATTTATGCCGGCAAGCGTGACAGTTTCGTCTTGGAAAAGCGTTATCAGCGCCGCGACGGCAGCGTGGTCATGTGCGAACTTACGGTCGTGGTCTTGCGCGATCCCACGACCGGACGCGTCACCCACCATTTCGCCATGCTGGGGGATGTTTCCGCGCGGCACGCCGCGGAGCAGGAACTGCGTCGCAGCGAATCCCGCTGGCGCACGTATTTGAAGATCGCCAGCGAGATCCTTTATGCGATCACACCGGAGGGGATCTACAAGTTTGTATCCGATGCGTGGACACCAAAGCTCGGGCATGAAGTAAACGATGTGGTCGGCCGCCCCTACACCGAGTTCGTGCATCCGGAGGATATCGCGATGCTCCGCGAATTTATCGCCGAGACCCTGGAGCTCGGGGTCAACCCGCGCGGCATCGAGTATCGTGTTCATCACAAGGACGGCCACTGGGTCTGGCACGCCACGACCGGCTCGGCTTACACGGATCGTGATGGACGTCGTGCGTTTTTCGGCGTCGGTCGCGATATTAGCATCCGCCGCAAGGCCCAGGAGGAACTCAAACTCGCGCTCGCCCGTCGCGAGGAACTGGAACAGATCGTCAACCGGTCGCCGTCGGTCGTCGTGCTGTGGCTTGCCGAGGAAAACTGGCCGGTCGAATACGTGTCGCAGAGCATTCGTCAGTTCGGCTACCAACCCGAGGATTTCACCAGCCGCCGCCTGAGTTTTCGAGGCATCACGCACCCGGACGATCGTGAGCGCGTCGGCGCCGAGGTGGATGCGCACGCCGTCAACCGGCACCGCGAATACAGCCAGGAATACCGCATCGTCTGCGCCGATGGCTCCGTCCGCTGGGTTGATGACCACACCGTCGTTCGTTTTGACGCCGAGGGTAACGTGACACACCACGAGGGACTCATCAGCGATATCACGCTGCGCAAGGACGCCGAGGATCGCGAGCGCGCCCTCCGTGAGCGCGACCTGCGCCTGGCGGGCGAAGTGCAGCACCAGCTGCGTCCGCACGTTTTCCCCGACATCGGCGAAGTGGAGATCGAGGCGCTTTCGCAGGCGTCGCTCCATATCGGCGGGGATTATTACGACGTGTTGCCCGTCGACGAGCGCCGCTGGGGCTTTGTCATCGCCGACGTGGCGGGCAAGGGGCCGGCCGCGGCGCTGATGATGGCGGCATGTCGCGCCACGTTGAGGTTGTGCGCGGCCGGCGAGCCGAGCGCCGCCTCGGTGGTGCGCCGCGTGAACCGCGCGCTGCACGCGGACATGCCGCGCGGCATGTTCATTTCCCTTTTCTACGGTATTTTGGATCTGGATACCAATCGCCTCACCTATGTGCGCGCGGGCCACGAACCCGCGATCTTGCTGCGCGCCGGCGGGGGGGCGACCGAGTTGCTTTCGGCCGGCGGCCTGGCGCTGGGGTTCGATGATGGTCCGGTGTTCGACACGATGTTGGAGGAAACCGTGCTGGATCTCGCGGCGGGCGACTTGCTGGCCCTTTACACGGATGGCATCACCGAGGCAGCCAATGCGGCCGGCGAAGAGTTTGGCCGTGATCGCATGGCGACCGCGCTGGCGGGGCAAGAGGGCGTTCCGTTGAACCGCGTGGTCGAGAAGCTCAATCGCTACCTGCGACAGTTCTCGGCCCTCGCTTCGCGCAACGACGACCGCACGCTTCTGCTCGTGCGCACGCGCTGAGCCGTTGCGATGCCAGCCACCGGTAGCAGCCGAGGTAACGAGGCTGGTTCGGCGGGGTCTGTTGCGCCCCAGCCTCGTCACCTCGGCTGCTACCGGATTCCAATCGCACCCGGCGTTAAAACACGTGTCATCGGGGCACATGCACTATGACGTTGTGATCGCGGGCGGTGGCTTCGCCGGAGCCTATTGCGCAAAGACCCTGGGCAAGCTGCTGGGGAAGAACGCGGCGAAACGCGTGGCGCTCATCGCCGAGAGCAACGTCATGGTATTTCAGCCGATGCTGGCCGAGGTGGCCGGTTCTTCGCTCACCCCGCTCGATGTGGTGAATCCTCTCCGGCAGCTTTGCCGCCATGTCGATGTGCTGCAGGGAAACATCCAGCGCATCGACTGGGCGCGGAAAACCCTGTCGGTGGACGGCGGGCGCTTTACGCGCAATCACGAGATCGGTTTCGGCCAACTGGTGCTCACGCTCGGCAGCGTGACCGACCTGAGTCGCGTGCCCGGCATGGCGGAATACGGGTGGCCGATGAAATCCGTGGCCGATGCGCTGCGCCTGCGGGTGGCCGTGATCAATCGCCTGGAAGAAGCCAACCTTGTCTCCGATCCGGCGGTGCGGGCGCGTCTGCTGACGATCGTGGTGGCGGGTGGCGGATACACGGGTGTGGAAACGGCGGGGCAGCTCCTCGATTTCATGTCGGGCTCGAAGCGTTACTACGCCAATCTGGGCGACACGCCCGTGCGCGTGGTGCTGGTGCACGGCCATGATCGTCTGCTTGCGGAAATCGGCGCGGAGTTGGGCGATCACGCGCGCCGCGTGTTGGAAAAGCGCGGCATGGAAATGCGCCTCAACACCCGCGTGGCCGAGATCACCGCGGACCGCGTGATTTTTGCCGATGGCGGATGCATCGAGGCGCACACCATCGTCACGACGATCGGCAACGCGCCCAATCCCGTGGTGCTCGATCTTTGTCGGCAACTCGGCCTGGCCACCGATCGCGGACGCGTGCGCACCGAATCCACGTTGCGCGTGGAGGGTCATCCCGAGTTGTGGTCGGCGGGCGATTGCGCGTCGGTGCCGTGGAACGACCGCGGTGAACTCAAGGCCTCGCCGCCCACCGCGCAATTCGCCCAACGGCAGGGAATCCAACTCGCCCGCAACCTTGCCGCCGTCATGCAGGGACGCGAGCCACGGCCTTTCCGCTATCGTTACATGGGGCAGCTGGCCGCGATCGGGCAACGCGACGCCGTCGCCGAGGTGTTCGGGTTTCGCTTCAGCGGGTTCTTCGCGTGGTGGATGTGGCGCACCATTTACCTCGCGAAACTTCCGGGTGTGTTGCGCCGGTTGCGCGTGATGATCGACTGGACCTTCGAGCTGATTTTTCCGCGCGATCTCAGCGTCGTGCTGCCTCCGCCCGAGGATGTGTTGCGCGCCATTCATCTCGTGAAGGACGAACTGCTGTTCGAGCGCGGGGCTCCGTGTCGCGCGTTTTTCTATCTGCGCAGCGGCGGCGTCCTGCTGACCGCGCCGGACGGGGAGACGCGCTTGCTGCCGAAAGGCTCGGTGCTCGATCAGGGCTTGCTCGATGGGAACGATTGCTGGCGGTGGACGGCCGTGGCGGCGGAGAGCGCCGATCTCACGGCGATCCGCGGACGCGCGTTCAAGTTGTTGAAAAACGAGCTGCAACTCACCCGGCGGCCCGTGGCGGAGGCGCGTTAAAATGCGCGCAGGATAACAAAATCTGCGCTGACCGTCTTCACGGCAGCCGCTAAACTCAGCAGCACTATGGACTGGATCACCCAGCTGTTCACCGCCGAATCCGTGGCTCGCACCGTCATACTCCTTGGAGTGGCCGGCGCTTTGGGCGCGGCTCTCGGTAAAATCAAAATCTACGGAATCAGTCTCGGCGTGGCCGGTGTGCTGTTCGCCGGCTTGTTGCTGGGGCATTTCAAGCTCTCGTTCGACCACCATGTGTTGGAGTTTGTGCGCGAGTTCGGCTTGATCCTCTTCGTTTACACGCTCGGCCTGCAGATCGGTCCCGGCTTCTTCGCCTCGCTGCGCTCACGCGGGCTGACGTTGAACCTCTTCGCCATGGGCATCGTGTTTCTTGGCGTCGTGGTGGCCTCGGGCTGGATTCTGCTTGGCCGCACGGATGTGGCCGCCGGCGTGGGCCTGCTCTCGGGCGCCACCACCAACACGCCCAGTCTGGCCGCGGCGCAGCAGGCGCTCAAGCAGGTCGGCGCGGCCGACGATGCGGCGGTCGTGCAGGGGCTCGGCTATGCCATCGCCTATCCCTTCGGCATTATTGGCATCATCTTGACGATGATTTTGGTGCGGACCGTCTTCCGCATCGATGTGCAGAAGGAAGTCGCCGCAGCCGAGTCGGCCAACCGTCCCGCGACACCGCCGCCCACCACGCGCAATTTCGAGGTGCGCAACCCCAACCTGGTTGGGCGCACCCTTGCGATGGTGCCGGGGCTGGACGGTTCGGGTGTGGTGATCTCGCGTTTCTCTCGTGGCGGAGTGGTGGCGGTTGCCCACCCTGATACCTCGCTTCAGCTGGGCGATATTCTCCACGCGGTGGGGCCGGCGGGCGGACTTGAGTCGTTGCGCGTGGTGATCGGGTCGGAGGCGGGTGTCGATCTGAAGACGCTGCCCGGCAGCGTCTCCAATCGCCGGTTGATCGTCACGAAGCCGGTGATGTTCGGCAAGCCGCTGGCCGAGCTCACGACGTTCGCCCAGCATCACGTCGTGGTGACGCGCGTCACCCGGCAGGGCATCGAGTTTACGCCTGCGCCCGGCTTCCGTCTCCAGTTTGGCGACATTCTCATGGTCGTCGGCGAGGCGCCTCAGATCGACGCGGTCGCCGCCGTGGTGGGCAACTCGCCCAAGGCGCTGGACACGCCCCAGCCGCTTACGTTTTTCCTGGGCATCGTGCTTGGTGTAATGGTGGGATCGATACCGCTCTTCCTGCCCGGGTTGCCGGCGGCGGTGAAGCTCGGCCTGGCGGGCGGTCCGCTGGTCGTGGCGATCTTGATGTCGCGTCTGACGACCACCGGGCCGCTCATCTGGCACGTGCCGCACAACGCGAACCATATGATTCGCGAGATCGGCATTTCGTTGTTCCTTGCGGCGGTCGGCATCAAGTCGGGCGAGAAGTTTGTGTCCGTGTTGCTTGGCTCGGAGGGCCTGCGCTGGCTGGTTTACGGAGCGCTCATCACGATCGTGCCACTTCTCATTATTGGTTTCGTGGCGCGTGCTTGGAAAAAAATGAATTATGCCGAGCTGTGCGGACTGCTGGCCGGCTCGATGACGGATCCGCCGGCGCTGGCGTTTGCCCAGCAGACGACCGCGAGCGATGCGCCCGCCGTGGCCTATGCGACGGTGTATCCGCTGGTGATGTTGCTGCGCGTGTTCACCGGCCAGCTGGTGGTGTTCATGTTCTACAAGGCGGCGGGCGGGTGAGCGCCGGCAAAAAAAATAGGTCCTATGGGACACATGAGTTCCATAGGACCTATTTTTCTCGGCTAATCGCCTTTACGGATACAGCGCCTGTTCGCGCCATCCGTTGCCGATTTTTTTGTAGGCGAGACGCTCGTGCAGCCGGAACGGGCGCTCCTGCCACAGCTCGATGCTGTCGGGCACGACACGATAGCCATGCCAGTGGGGCGGACGCGGCATGCGACCGCGCGGGTGGCTCACCATGGTGGCGGCGACCGCGCGTTCGAGTTCGGCGTAGCCGTCGAGTGGTTGAGATTGTTTCGAGGCCCAAGCGCCGATGCGGCTGAGGTAGGGGCGGGAGTTGAAATAGGCATCCGCCTCTGCGGTGGAGACGGCTTCGACCTTGCCGTTGACGCGCACCTGGCGACCGGGCGGATTCCAGTAAAAGCAGAGCGACGCATAAGGCAGATGGCGCAGGTCGTCGGCCTTGGGACTTTCGGTGTTGGTGTAGAAAACGAAGCCGTGTTCGTCGGCGTGTTTGAGCAACACCATGCGCACGGAAGGCCGTCCGTCGGCGTCGACGGTGCCGAGAGCCATCGCGGAAGGCTCGTGCACGCCATGGCGTTTGGCGTCGTCGAGCCAGGCTTGGAACGTATCCAGCGGATTGTTCATAAGCCGACATGTTAGGCCTCAGTGAGGTTTCACGCTGCGCATCCCTTGAGGAAAACCACGCAGAAACAGCCCAACCGCCTCCGCTGCACGCGCCGTGACCCAAGCCTATTTGTAACTTAATAAGTGACAAGTGGTCTTGGGGTGCGGATAACTTGGGAATGGCATTTGAAACTGCTCAGGGGCTGCCGCCGCAACCGCGGTCAGTTGAAATGATTGTGGGGCTTTTGACCGAGCTGGGCGCGCTGGCTGTCGAGCAGGCGCAACGCTCCGCGCAGCGCCGCAAAGACGCGCGGCGTCCGCGTAAGGGTGCGACGCTTCGCCCTGGCGACGAGACGCCGTTGTGGTCCGCCGTGGTTGAGAAGGTGCGCCCTCATCTGCGCGTGCGCGGCGCCAAGGCCAATCTCGCCCGCGTGCTGGAAGTCCCCCGTCAGCGCGTGCATGACTACTTCGTGGCGGGCACGCAGATGCCCGATGCCGAACGCATGATCCATGTCTTGCTGTGGCTCGCAGCCCGCGAGACCGATGGCCCGGTCGGCAAAAGCCCGAAACCGCTGAGCTGAGTCTTGTCACTTATTAAGTGACAAATAGTTTTGGGCCTTCGTCGGAGAAAGCGGACGTGCGGCGAGGTTGGGGGAGGGGCGGGGAAGAGGGTGTTTTGCGGGCTGGTGTCGTTGTCGGGTGCGCGGCAGGCTGCGGGACGTGTCCGACGGGCCCGTTGCCCGGGCGGATGCGGCTTGAGCATTCCTGTCACCCATTGCCTGCGCTGCGGAGTCTGCTGTCATTCTAATCTGGATACCTACGTGCGCGTCACCGGCGCCGATTGGGAACGCCTCGGCGTCGAGGCGGAACGTGTGGCGCATTTCATCGGCAACCGGGCCTACATGCGGATGACCGGCGGGCATTGCGCGGCGCTGGACGTGCGCAGGACTGTCGACGGTGCGCGGGAGTTTTATTGCACGGTCTACGCGGTGCGTCCGCAGGTGTGCCGGGATCTCGCGCAGGATTCGCCGGAGTGCGAGGGCGAATGCGCGGCCAAGGGCGAGCGGGTGACGTCAGCCGAGCAGGCCTGAATCCGGATACTTGGGCACGCGTTTGGGTTTGAAGGGATTGCGCGCGATTTCCTCGACGAGTTCCTTCGTGCCTCGGCGCGCGCGGGTGAGGTGCAACGCGACAAACGCCACGATCAGCGCGGCGCCGACGACGGCCATCGTCGGCTGTTTGCGCACGAGACCGACGATCACCGCCAGAGGGACGCCCGCGGGGAGCGATAAAACATGTGCGACGAAGGCCAAACGACGCCTGATCTCGGCGGTGGAATGGGGGGCGTGTCGCGTTGGACGATGGGACGGGTTTTGGCCATGGCAAAGGGCGGTTAACAATCCGGGGGGCTTCGCGGCGTCAGCCGGCGAGCGCTTCGCGAACGAGCGCGGCGATGGCGGGGGGCAAATCGAGACCCAGCGCGGCTTGTTGGCCGGCGGGGCTGAGTTTGCGCCAGGTTTTTTTGAGGATATCGATGAACTTCTCGCGGGGATAATCCGCATGTTGCGCGGCGAAAGCGCCGATCTCGTTTTCCAAAAACACGAGCACTGCGGCGTCTTCGAGGGCCTGCGTGCCGGAGTTCGTTTTCAGGCCGGTTTTTGAAACCCAGGTGGCCGCTTCGTTCGCTTCCTCGGCGGAGATGCCGGCGGTGACGAGGAGTTCGCGGGCGCGCTCGGCCTGTTTCACGTAAAGCGAGCGGCGCCAGGTGAGATAGCCGACTTTGCCTTCGGGAAACGTGGCGCGGGGAGTGAGCCAGCGTTCGAGGTGCTGACAACGCGCCGCGAGTCGCAGGATGGGCGCGGCGTCGGCGATGAGTTTCACGACCCACGTCTCCACGCGGTCGGCATAAACCAATTCGGCGGCGCGTCCGTCGGGCGTGCGCACGGGATCGGCGGCGTGGGCGGTGTCGATGAGTTGGCGGGCGCGGTCGTGGGCGGTCATGCACCACTGGTTAATCGCTGCCAGTGCCGGCACGATACCAAAAGCGCCGTGAACTCCCGCAGGGTGGAACCCCAAGCCTATTTGTCACTTAATAAGTTACAAATAGGCTTGGGGAAACGCGAACGAGGTAGGTGGGTTGGGGTGGCGCTGGCGTTGAAACAAGGGGAGTAGGCAGCGAGCTCGCTCGCGCGTCGGAGCGGAAGCGCCGGACGCGCGCCTGCAAGCAGGCGGCCTACGCACGGCTTCACGGCGAAGGTGTTTTCAGCCAGCGGTCGTTGAAGCCTTCGCGGTCCACGGGCCACGTTTTCCACCGACGCGTGCCGGCGATGGCCTCGACGAGGTTGTGGCAGACAACGCGCAGATCATCGGCACACCAGAAATCGCGCGCGGCATCGGGGTCGTGGTGTGTCGCGAGCACGGCGGCGCGGGAGAGCACGAGTCCGCTCATGGGCGGAAGCGTGCAACCGAGGGTGACGAGCACGCCTTGGAGGCGGGAAAGAACGCCTTTGCCGCCCACGCTGTGTTCGCTGACGACGACGGCGGCGGGTTTGCCGAGCCAGAGCGCGGTGCCTTCGGCGGGTGTGGCGTCTTCGAGGAATTTTTGGAGCACGCTGCTCCACGAGTCCCAATGCGTGCCGGTGCCGAAGAGGAAGGCGTCGGCGGCGGCGAGTTGCGGGCGTAGCGAGGCGAAATCGGACGTGTTGTCGGCATCACCCGCCGGTGTGCTTGCAAGCGTGACGGAGGTGACAGTGGCACGGCGCCCCAGGAGGCGACGGGCGTGGGCGAGGAGCACGGCGGTGTTGCCGGTCTCGCCGGCGAGCGAAGCGTTGAGAAGAAGGATGCGAGGGCGGCGGGCGGGCATGGAATCGGTAGCAGCCGAGGTAACGAGACTGAAGTGGGGAAGCCAGCCTCGTTACCTCGGCTGCTACCGAGCCGGGATCACTTCGCCTCGGCGACCGGCGGGGCGGCCTGGAGCGTCTTGATGAACGCTTCCGATTCGCGGATGGAGGCTTCCATGTCGGCGATCAGGCGCGAGATGTCGGCTTCGAGTTCGCGATGAGTGCTGCCGAGAGACGCGATGGCTTGGGCGTTGAGGTTGTGCTTCAAGAAGAGCACCTGGTCGCGAAACGTGCTGAGCACGGGCTCCATGCGTTCGGCGGCGCGATGCATGAGTTTGAGGAGGTTGTCGTAATTGCGACGGGTGGCGTCGAGCTGGCGCTGGCTTTCTCGGCGCAGGGTGGCGTTGGTGTATTGCTCCAGTTCCCGCTTCCATTCGCTAAAAAGTTCCTCGGCCACGTCTTCGACGGAATCGATGCGGTCGCGCACCTCGGCGGCGCGGGCCTCGCTGCGTTTGAAGTCGGCGTTGAGGGCGTCGTATGTGCGCTGAAGTTCGCCGCCATCGGCCTTGGTGACGGCGAGAAAACGTTCCAAGGCGCTGGCGAATTGTTCCTTCGCCTCGGTTTGCGACTCCTGGGCTTTTTCAACGCGATCAACGAGAACTTCGCGTTTCGCGTAACCAAATTTTTCGAGGGTGCCGTAATAGGCGGACGAACACCCGGCGGTAAACAGAACGGTCGCGAGCGCGACGCAGGTGACGAGGGGTTTCATGGGCGACGTGATAGAACCAATTCTCTTAATAAGGTGCCGCGATTGCGCTAAAAGTCATGTCGTTGAGATCATGGAGCACCATCGGAGTTTTTAGGCCCTTGGGGGTCAGGTAAGCCGCGTGGAGACGGCCGCCTTCGGTCCAGACGAGGCGTTTGCGGTCGAGGTCGGCCCATTCCCAATCGGGGCAGTCGATGGTTTCGGCGGAGTCGGCGCGCACGAACGCGTGCCGGTCGTAATAGACGCCTTTGCCTTCGGGGTGGTCGATGCCGGCGTGGCTGAATTTGCGGAGTGTCCATCCGGAGCCGGCGGGTTTTTCGAAAACGGTCGGAGCGTTGTCGTCCGTGTCGGGCGTGAGCTCGGGGCGCAGGGTCCAGCCATCGCGCTGGAGGCGGTTGAAGTAAACGTGGAGGCATTCGCCGCCGTAGTAGGCGGACGGTTGCCAGGTTTCATCGCGAGTGATGCGCGAGGAAACGAGGAGCGGTTTGTGTCCGTAGCCGTCGTTGAGCCAGTAGCGGGTGTTGGTGCGAAAGAGTCCGCCGCCGTGCCAGCAGTCGCCTTTGCCGAGGAGGGTGATGGCTTTGAGATAGGGCGCATTGGAAATGGCGGTCCACGAGCCCTTGGTCTCGGAAGTCCAGCGACCATTCATGGCGAAATAGATCAGGTGTTTGCCGTCGGGGGAGAGATCGGCGCGGCGTTCGTAGATGCGTCCGCGCAGCCACTGGCCGACGGTGAACGTGTCCTTGCGCCGATCCCAGCCGATGGAGCAGGTGATCTTGCTCGGCCCGCGCCGGAGGATGACGGCGTAAGGCGTGTCACGCGCGAGAAGCACGTGGAGGCGAGGCGGGAACTTCGCGGGCATGGGCGAGCGTTTGATGAGATAACGTCAAATCCGCGTTGAAGAGCTCCGCATGTCCTCTCGTGATTCGAACTCTAATTTACGAGCGGTAAGGGCCATGGATGCAGTTTCAAGCCACCGGCGAAATTCGGCGTTTATATGCGTTCCTTTTAGCTGAGATTGAAGAGTGGTAATTGCATCATCGAGCCGTTGCGAAAAGTGGCCGAAGCCAGATCGCACTTCGAGGGTATCAATCAATGCCGAGGATATTGCTGAGTTTTTGGAGTGTATGGGAACTAGCTTTTCTACAAAGGCCCAATAGCCAGGTTGTGTGTGGCTGAGTTCATTGATTACTAAAATCGCATGTTTCTCGTTCCTTGCGGTCAGCCGAATCAGTGAATCGGTATTCTGCTCTAGGTCGAATGTTGGGCGGCCATGGAACCGATAGCGGTATTTTATGCCGCCAAGGTAGCGTAGCATTTCACGATGGGTTTTATCAGGTGCGTGTTTTTGGAGGTAACTTATGAAATCACGCTGGGAGCCTAGGCCATCGATTGGGTTCCAGTGATGACCTTCGTCTTGAGGTTTATGTGAAAGCACAGCGTCAAAAAGCGCGTGAAGAAGAATGAGCCCCTTAGTCAGACTTGTTTTGGCAACGGCGTTCGCAATTTGATCACGATGGTAATGGTCCTCTGTGGAAGAGCTTACCGGAAGCAAGGCGATTGAATGAAGTGACGGTAGCAGTTGTGATGAGACGCGCTTTTTTTCGTGCACGTAGTGTGCTGCCATCGTGACAGCGTGATGATTACTCAGATGTGTGCCATCTGCCGCGACGAAGGCAAAAATGTGACGGACTTCAGCTGCAGGGAGATTGGCTAGCCAAAACCCGCCGATGATTATGGCGACATCTTGTGGTGTGACCTGCTTCTGCTGGATGAGTCCTTGTAGGCGTTTGCGATTTGAGGGCTTCGGCCCCAACACGGCTAGCTCTTGTAGAAGAACCGCTCCCTCAAATGGTGGACGATAAACAGCATTCAGATGGCGCTCCACATAGTCGTTATCGTGATCGCTCACACCTAGGCAATAAGCGGCAAAGGCTCGGGCGTTTTGATTGTTACGGGTGAGCCGAGAGAGCGCTGCCCAGCGAGATTTTTTAAGATCAGCCCTGCCCGCGAACTTCAGGAAAGCGAAAGAGTGGCCCATGTTTTTTGCAAGAAGGCACTTCACCACTGCTGAGGTCGTCAGGCGTGGATGCCCGATCCATTCTCTGGCGAGGGCTTCAAGCCGGATATCGTAAGCGTATCTTCCTGTCGGAAGATCTTTCTCGTATGCGGCGATACTGTGATCGCCGAGGGCCAGCTCTAAGCGACTGATAAATGCGCCGGCCTTCAGTGCTGCAGTTCGTGAAGCAATACCCGTCAGGTATCCAGGAATTGATTCAGCCCAAGTAGCATCCTGGTTTTCGCTGAGAAGCTTGGAATAGGTGCGGTGGCATTCATCGAGCACTTCAACCACTTTTCCGATTCGCAACCCGAGGCGACGGGCGGAGTCTTTCGCGCAAACCTTGGCGATGTGAGGGAATGCGCTGTCGGGCGGAAGTCGACTGATAGCCTCATGAAGAGCGGGTAAAAGATGCGAGCGGGCCGAGGCTTGGGCGGGGCCAGGGCGAGCAGCCAAGGCGATATGGCGTTTAAACGCCTCCATCTGATAATCCCACAGGTCTTGCCACAAAAGACGGTGCGATGGCGGTTCTTCATGCTTTTGTCGCTCGACACTATCGCCACTTAAGCTGTGCGGCGGCGCACTGATCGCAAAGAGAGCCTGACACCCCAAGGTATATTCAGCGCTGGTTTCTTTTTGGCTTAATAGGCGCTCCACAATTTTGAACCGCGCTGCGGGGGACAGTGGAAAATCCACAAACCATGGCACGAAGCATTCCGCGAAAAGGGATGAAAAACTCGTGCGTGGCGCGTCCACGAATGTCGTGTCTGTTAGCCCAAGATGCTCCAGCGCGATCATGGCATCACTCGCACTGCTGGTTTGGTGGATGAGCTTTCTGTATATTGAACGAATCCGCCCGCGTGTTTGTTCGATCTGTTGATTGCGTTTAAATATCTCGGTGTCTCCCTGGAGGTATTTAGCAATGCGACCTTTTGATTTGTAAGTGGGGCGTGATGCTAAAAATACCACATCGCTGCTTTTTTTGAGGAGAAAAGCAGCCGTTTGTTTGGGCGCCGCGCGCACTAGGTCGGATAGAAACTCCAGGTTTTTCTCCAAAGAGTCGCGCGATGTAAACGGACCGCCCTCTCCGAACACATGCGTCCAAAGGCTGAGCTTGTCTGATGCGTCCACACTGATGAGGCGATCAAGAAGCCGGCTGCGACCATTTTGATCTAACAGATTAAATAGCTGAAGACACCGATCACTATTTTCTGAAAGAAGACCTTCGAACAGAAACGCCGCAAGAAGTGGTGGAGATACCGTAAGCTCATTCAGATTGCGTCCATGGGCTTCCACCAAACCGGCGCGAATGAGTGAATCTTTTATCCGACGTAGATCACCGACACGCGTGCCGAGATTGAAAACATGGTTTATGGCGCTGAGGTGCGTGTCGTTGGTGATGTCAGTCGGAGAGAGCGGGCTCAGTGTTTCAAGCAGCCGGCGGATATCTTGCCCCAAAAGTCTTTCGGCGTTCCTCAAATGTTTCTTAGCCACCTTGGCTTTGAGTTGCCCCCGCTGAATACCCGTTTCCATCGCGTCCTTCGCAGCGGTCAACAGCACCTGTGGATTACCGCCAGCCTCTTGGACGATCCATGCCAGGTGTCTGCGCGGAATATCGTCGCGCGCAGCTTTGAAGAGATTTTCGGCGGCGTTATCGTCCAAACGTTTTAACGAAAGGTGCTTCAGGTCTGGCTGCTCTCGAAGTGTCAATTCAGACAGGTGGTCCTCGGTGGGGATCGTTGCGACTACGCATATATTTTCTCGAAGGGAAAGCTGTTCAACCAGCGGCTTTATATCTTCTTCACGCAGGTCTTCCACTACCAGAATGAGGCGAGGCATTGTTTGGTAGCGCTGAAGCCTCTGATGCAGAAAATCGCCTTTCCGGGTGCTTAATACATAAAGTGTTTCACTCGCAAAAACTCGCGTTGCCTCCGCCACAACACGGCTCTTGCCCATGCCGCTACCGCCGCTCACGGCGATGAATTTAACCAATGGATCGACGAAGTGGGCCCGCAGCTGATCCAGCTCTTTATCGCGTCCGATAAGTTTTAGCTTTGGATAGGGCGACTGCTCACATGCTATGCGATGACCCTCATCCCACGACGAAAAGAGTGGATCGCTAAAAAATGTGTCACGAAGCGCAGGGTGACAATTGACGATGGTCTGGAGACGGACCGCATCAAAAATCTTGATGTCTACATGCTCCTCAGGCGCTAACCCTTCCTTCAACGCCGCTTCTACCTCGTTGATGTGATTGCGAAGTTTGCGGGTTTTTTCAGGGCGTTTTTGAAGGAGAATATTGGTGAAGAGCACGTAGTGTCTTAATTCACCTTTGCGGCCGCTGTTTTGGATCAATTCGGCTACCGCTCCGCGAACTGAAGAGATCAACTCTCCTGGCGTTGCAGTTACCGCACGTGCTTTGAATTGAAATGCATTCCATCCCGGAAGAGCGAACGGAGTCGCGTTGCTACAGGATGGGTCGGCGACGGGTAGACTCCACGAGCCATCAAAACCGCCATCTTTGCCGGGACTGTCGGTAAAATTAGGTTGGGTAGGTAGCGGGCGTGCCGTTTCAGCCAGAATGACGGCGTTGCAGAACCGAGGGAAAAGCCACTGGCGGTCTGACCGACCGAACGCTTCCACAATATCAGGGATGCCTAGGCTTTTGTGGTTCATGGCAAAAATGGGGCCACGGCGTTAAAGCACTGTGGGACGATTAATTAAAGGAACGTTTTCGCGGCATTTGCAGGCCTTCGCGGGAAAACTGTAAGTAAAGCGAAGGGCGGTTCGCTTTACTTGGGGGTCGGTGGAGTAAAGGGAACTTTACTTGGTTGCTGGCCGGGAAGGGTTCGGGGTGGGCTATCGCGTGCAAGCACGCTCCTACATTTCGGACCGGGGTCGGCGACCCCGGCTACATCGAGCCATCGCGGCGTAAAGCCGCTCCTACGTTTCGATCCTATCGCGCATAAATGCGCTCCTACCTTTTAGGCTAGAATACGCTTGAGGCTTTCTAGGTCCATGACGGCGGCGAGGGACTCTTCTTGGACGACGGCGGAGGCGAGGGCGGCTTTTTCGCGTTGGAGGAAGCGGATCTTTTCTTCGACCGTGCCTTCGGCCAGCAGGCGGTAGGCGATCACGGGCTTCGTCTGGCCGATGCGGTGGATGCGATCGATGGCCTGCGCTTCCGCAGCCGGGTTCCACCACGGGTCGTAGAGGATCGCGTAGCTTGCAGCCGTGAGGTTCAGGCCGAAACCGGCGGCTTTCAGAGACAACAGGAAAACCGTCTTGCTCGGATCGGTTTGGAACCGATCAACCAACTCGGCGCGGTTTTCGGTCGCTCCGGTCAAGAGGAGATGGCCGATGCCGCCGGCGACCAGGCGGTCGCGGATGAGGTGCAGCATTTCCACGAACTGGCTGAAGACGAGGACTTGGTGGCCTTCCTCGGCGAGTTCTTCGATGCGTTCGAGCAACGCTTCGAGTTTGGCGCTGGGCAGCTCGGCGTGCGCGGGGTCGACCAGCGCGGGGTGGCAGCAGATCTGGCGTAACCGCAGCAGGCTCGCGAGCACGTGGAAACGCACGGCGTCGAGCGCGCTCTTGGTGTCCACGCCGAGGAGGTGGGCGCGGGCGCGTTTGAGTTCGGCGTCGTAGAGGCGGCGTTGTTCGCCTTCGAGTTCGACGATGATTTCGTCCTCGGTGCGCGGGGGCAGGTCGGGCGCGGCCTGGGCCTTGGTGCGGCGCAGGAGAAAATGCCGCACGCGGCAGTGCAGGCGGGCGAGCGCGGCCGGGTCGGCTTCGTTATACTGGCGGCGGAAGCCAGCTTGGTCGCCGAGCAGTCCGGGCTGGGCGAAGGCGAACAGGCTCCACAGGTCGGCGAGGCGGTTTTCGATGGGCGTGCCGGTGAGCACGACGCGGTGCTTGGCGTGTAGGGAGCGTGCGGATACGGCGACCTGGCTTCCGGGGTTTTTGATGAACTGGCCTTCGTCGAGCACGACGACGTCCCAGGACACCGAGCGGAAGGCGGCGGCGTTGAGGCGAAGCTGGGTGTAGTTGGCCACGAGCAGTTGCGGGGCACGGGCAACCGCTGCCGCCGCCGCGCGGCCCTCCGTGTTGAAGGCGGCGATGCCAAGGTCGGGCGTGAAGCGGGCGGCTTCGGCGAGCCAGCCGTGGGTCACGCTCTTCGGGCAGACGATGAGAACGCGGAAGGCGCCCTCGTGTGGGGCAGTATCGGAGTCGGGTCGCTGGCGCTCCCCGCTACGGGACTCGAAGAGGTGCAGAAGCCACGCGAGGGTCTGCACGGTTTTGCCGAGGCCCATGTCGTCAGCGAGGATGCCGCCGAAACCTTGGGCGGAGAGGTGGGCGAGAAATTGAAACCCTTCCTGCTGATACGGGCGCAGCGTCGCGCGCAGGCCGGCGGGCACCGTCGCCGGGGGCAATGCGGCGATGCGGGCGGCCCGGTCTTGGAGAACGTGCACCCACATGGCGTCGCGCTCGGCGAGGGCCTCGGCTTCGAGCGCGAGTTGCAGCACGTGCAGGCGGTGCTTGGCGGGGCGACCGCCGGCGAGCACGTCGTCCACGCCGAGGCCGAGGCGGTCGAGGGCGGCGGCGGATGCGGGGTTGATATCGGTATTCGTAGCGACACGACGCCAGCCGTGGCGCGGGAGGTTGACCCACTTGCCGCGGGCTTTGAGCAACAACGCGACTTCCTCGGCGCTCAGGCTGGTGTCTTCCACCCGCAAGCCGACGGTGAGGTCGAACCAGTCTTGTTCGGAGCCGGGCGCGGGGTTGACCGACACGTCCACATAGGCGTGCAGCGGTTCGCCAAAGAGGCTGGCGAGTTCGGGCGAGAGTTGCACATCGAGCTCGGGCGGCAACGTGGCGTGCCACGCGAGAAATTCGTCAGGGAAATTGTTGGTCACCGGACGCGTCCAGGCGTCGGCCCAGCCATCCCACGTGAGGCGGAAACGGGCGAAGGCGGCGCTGGCCGCACGCGCGGCGGAGAGGTCGAACTCCAGCACCGGTTCGCCGACGACACGCGGAGGCGGGGCGGAGTTTTTCCCCCAATGCCAGCTCACGGGGGCGCCGGCCCAGTGTTGTTCGCAAGGCGGGTGGTCGAAGCGGGCGATGAGTTGCGCGTGAAAATCGCGCTCGGCTCCGTCGAAGGCGGGCGTGAACCAGCATTTGAGCTGCGGGCGCAACGCGACGACGCGCACCTCGGCGGCGAGGCCGGCTGGTAGGCGGAGGCCGGCGGCGCGCAGGCGGGGGAGCAGGCGTGGATCGGAGAGCGCGGCGACCGGCAGCTTGGTGGACGGCGGCGGCGGCGGGCCGCGCCAGACGCATTCGTCGAAGAGATAAAGCGGCTCGGGGGCCGAAGCGACGAGGAGGGCGGAATCGGCGACACGACCGTCGGGTGCGACGATCCGCACATCGAGTTGCGTGGAGATGGCGGAGACGACCGCCTCGGGCACGAGCGGTGCGGGCTCGATGACAAGCGGACGCCCGTCGGGCATCGCCAGCGCCGGGCGTGCGGCTTGGGTGCGGAGCAGTCCGGTGACTGCGGCGGCGGGTAGTTGTTTGGGCGAAAGGCGGACGGGTGAGAGCCGGTATTCCGCGGCGAGGGCGGCGGCGAGCGCGGCCTCGGCGGCGGGCAATGCTTCAAAGTCGGCGGGGCGCAAGGATGCGAGATCGCTCAGCCATTTTTGGGGCGGGACTTTCCACGGTTTGTCCGCCGTCGTGCGGGTTTCGATCTGCCAACCGCCCGAGGCATCGAGGCGAACGCGCAAGCCGGCGAGCCCGGAGAAAAAGCCTCGGCTTTCGGCCTGAGCCTTTTCCTCGGCCGAGGGCAGGGCGCGCAACCAGCCCGCGAGTTCGGTTTCGAGGGCGAACTTGGTTTTGTCGATGGGCTCGTTGAGATCGCGGCCGCGGATATCGAGCACGGCCTCACCCGGATCACGACCGTCGCGCGCGCCGGACTCCACGGCGGCGATCCAGGCGCGTCCGGCGGCGTAGGCGTGTTTGCATTTCGAGCCGACCGGGCATGAGCAGCGGGAGCTCCATTCGCCACGCGTGAGAAACAGTGTGAGCGAGTAGCGTTGTTCGCCGGCCACCTCGGCTTTGACGAGGTGGTCGGCCTCGGACCAGACGGCTTTGACGGTGCCGTCTCTGAAATAGGCTTCTCCGCGCAGGCGCGTGCCTGGGTCAAGCGAGTCCAGCCACAGGCGCAGCGAGTCCAACGCCTCGGGCGTGCGGACGCTGCGCATGATGGGGGGGCGGGAACGGGGAGGCATGGTGTTAGGTAATACGCTTCGACCCGGAGGCGCAAAACGCGATGGCCTCAGAAAGGCAGGCAGAGACGCCTTCTTTGCGAGCTTTGTATGCGCCTCAGCCGTAACCATTCAGTCGAGAGGGTCGTATCGGGGTAATTTAGCGGCACCTTTCAGTGGCTCTCTTCCGGCGAAATACCCTCCGGGTATTCCTTGGTCATTCGCCTCTGAAATCTGGCGGGGACGGCCATGCCACTTTGGCCGTATTATGAAAGTAACTACGGACGCAGGTCGAAATCCTCCTGAAGACCAGCTTATTTAAAATACTTTGCACGGGCCGAGGAGAGGCGGCATGAATGGACCGCGTTGTTTTTTGGGCGGCCCCACCCATCACGTGAACCTTTTCTCCACCTCGACTCGAATGTGCCTTGGCTTGGCCTTGGCCGCCGCCTTGGTCATTGGCGGATACTCGGCTTGGGACGTATGGGCCGAAAAGAACCGGCCGGTCAAAGTGGGCGTTCTCCATTCACTCACCGGCACGATGGCGATCAGCGAGACCGCGGTTCGCGATGCGACGCTGCTGGCCATCGAGGAAATCAACGCCGCAGGCGGCGTGCTGGGCCGGCGGATCGAGCCGGTCGTGGCCGATGGCCGCTCCAACTGGCCGGTGTTTGCCCGCGAGGCGGAGCGATTGATCGCCTCCGAGCGCGTCGCGGTTGTTTTTGGCTGTTGGACCTCCGCCAGTCGGAAAATCGTCAAACCCGTGTTCGAACGGCACAACAGCCTGCTGTTTTACCCGGTCCAATACGAGGGTCTTGAGCAGTCGCCCAACATCGTTTATACGGGGGCCGCGCCCAACCAGCAGATCATCCCGGCCGTGAAGTGGAGCTTTGATCATCTGGGGAAACGATTTTTCCTGGTGGGATCGGACTACGTGTTTCCGCGCATGGCCAACGCCATCATCAAAGCACAGGTGGCTGCGTTGGGCGGGACGATCGTCGGGGAGGAATACCTCGCCTTGGGAAGCCTGAGCGCGGAAAAAATCGCCGCCAAAATCGTCCAGGCCCAGCCCGAGGTCATCCTCAACACCATCAACGGCGACAGCAACACGGCTTTCTTCGATGCCTTGCGCGAGGCGGGGGTGTCGCCTGAAAGCACTCCCACGGTCTCGTTCAGCATCGCCGAGACGGAACTGCTTCACATGAATGCCGGCGCGATGGCGGGAAATTACGCCGCGTGGAACTACTTCCAAAGCCTGGACAGCCCGGAGAACCATCGATTCGTGGCGGCGTTTCGGGCGCGTTTTGGCGCGAATCGCGTGACCGGCGATCCCATGGAGGCCGCTTATGTCGGGGTTCACTTATGGGCCCGGGCGGTCGCCGCGGCGGGCACGACCGAGGTGTTCGCCGTGAGGAAAGCATTGCAAAGCCAAAGCTTCTCCGCGCCCGAGGGAATCGTCTCGATCGACCCGAATACCCAGCACACGTGGAAGACGGTGCGCGTGGGAAAGATCCGGCCCGATGGGCAGTTTGACATCGTTTGGAGCTCCGAGAAACCGATCCGCCCGCAGCCCTACCCCATGCTACGCCCACTCGCCGAATGGACGGCCATTCTTCAACAACTTCAGGACGGATGGGGCGGCGCGTGGGCGCGGCCTGACGCGGAGGCGGCACCATGAGAAAGCTTCGCGCGCAGTTGCGGCGCATGGACGTCAAGCTGGTGATCGTGTTTGTCCTGATCGGACTGCTTCCGGCGATCATCGCCGGCACGCTGGCCTTCATCCGCGCCGATCAAAGCTTGCGCAAACAAGTCACCCGTCACTTGGAGGCCGTGGCCGACTCCAAAGCCCGCCGGATCGAGGATTACTTCATTGAGAGAAAGGCGAACGCGACCGTGATCGCCGCCAGCCCGGCCCTGGCCGATCAACTTCAACGGTTGAGCACCGCCTTTCATCGGGACGGACGCGACAGCTCCGCATATGCCGCGGCTGCGGTCGCCGCTCAGACGGATCTGGGTCGGTATTTGATGGCATACGGGTATGACAACGTGCTGCTGGTCGATTCCGGCGGAGACGTGGTTTTCTCTGTCGAGCTGACGCCGGAGCGTTTTTCCAACCTGCGTGCAGGTTCCTCTTCACGGAGCGCGTTGGCCAAGGTCTGTGACAATGTCACCACGCTGTTGGAGGCGGCGATCGGGGACTACGAGCCGGATACCGTAAATGCGGAGCAGCGCGCGTTTATCGCGGCTCCGGTTTTCAGGCATGGCGTGCTGATTGGCATTGTTGCGCTTCAAGTGGACAACGCGGCGGTGTATAAAATCATCCAGGATTACTCGGGTTTGGGTGACACGGGTGAGACGCTGGTCGGACAACGCGTGGGAGATGAACTCCTGTTTATGGCCCCGACGCGCCACGATCCGGAGGCGGCCTTTCGTCGGCGCATTGCTTTTGGATCGCCGCTGGCGATTCCGTTGCAGGAGGCCGTCCGCGGAAACAGCGGCATCGGCGAGGCCGTGGATTATCGGAACCAAGAGGTGCTCACCTCCTGGCGATATCTCCCGTCGTTCCGGTGGGGCCTAGTCGTCAAAATCGACGTCGCCGAGGCGTTTGCTCCGGCGTATGAGCTGCGGAACCTGGCGCTCGTGCTGACGCTGGGCGTGGTCCTGCTGGTGGCTGCATGGGCTCCGGTGGTCGCCCGGTTTCTCGCTGCGCCGATCCGTGCGCTTACCGGGGTCACGCGCGCTTTTAGCGCCGGCGATCTGGCGCGGCGCGCCTCTTTTTCGTCGCAGGACGAAGCGGGCGATCTGGCTTCCGCGTTTAACCAGATGGCCGACACGATCCAGTTGCAGTTGCTTGAATTGAGGAATGCGAAGGCCGAACTCGAGCAGCGGGTCCAAGAACGCACGATGAAGCTTCAAGCATCCGAGAGCTTCCTCAATTCCCTCCTCGAAAACATCCCGTTAAACATCTTTCGCAAGGATCTCGAAGGCCGCTTCACCTTTGTGAATCGGCGCTATTGCGAGTCCCACCGGAAGTCTCAGGAAGAGATTCTCGGCCGGACGGATTATGACATGTCGCCGGCCTTCCTGGCCGAAAAATACCGGAAGGATGACAAGTGGGTGATGACGACCCGTCGCACGTTTAAGGCCGAGGAATCACTGGTCCTGCCCGATGGAAAAAAAAACTGGATACAGACTATCAAGGTTCCGGTGCTCGATGCCGAAGGCGCCTGTGTGGGTATCGAGGGCATGTATCTGGATATGACCGAACGCAGGCGTGCGGAGGAGGCGTTGGCCAATTCGCTTTCCCTGCTCAACGCCACGTTGGAGTCGACCACCGATGGCATCTTTTCCGTCGAGTTCGCCACCGGCCGGCTGTGCGCCAATACCCGTTTTCTGACCCTGTGGGGCATTCCTGCCGAAATGCTGAAAGCGTCCGGAGACGAGGGAATCATCGCCTGGAACGCCCGGCAGACCAAGGATCCCGCGGGGTTCATCGCGCGGATCAAAGAGGTGCACGCTCGGCCGGAGGTCGAGGCCTTCGACGTGATCGAGTTGACGGACGGCCGGGTGTTCGAGCGCTACATCAACCCCCAAAAGATTGAAGGCAAAATCGTGGGTGTGGTGGTCAATTTCCGCGACATCACCGAGCGCCGAAAGGCCGAGGCGGTCCTGGCCTACGAGCGCGATCTCTGGCAGGCGCTTTTGGATCACTCGCCGGATCGTATTTATTTCAAGGATACCCAATCCCGTTTCATAAAAGCGAACCAGGCGCAGGCTCGTCAGTTTAACGTGGCCTCGCCCGAGGATTTGGTGGGGAAGTGCGACTTTGACTTCTTCCCCGAAACCGATGCCCGGTCTTTTTTGGAGAACGAGCAGGAAATTGTTCGGACCGGTGTTCCCCTGATCGGCCAAGAGGAACACGTGCGCTTGCAGGACGATCAGGCGGAGTCTTGGGCGCTCACCACCAAGATGCCGCTCCGCGACCGGGACGGGAAGATCATCGGCACCTTCGGCATTTCCAAGGACATCACCCACATCAAACGCACCGAGCGGGCGCTCAAGGAAGCCAAGGAAATCGCCGAGGCCGCCACGCGGGTGAAGAGCGAGTTTCTCGCCAACATGAGCCACGAAATCCGCACGCCGATGAATGGCGTCGTCGGCATGACGGGTCTCCTGCTCGACACCCGGCTGGACCCGCTCCAGCACGAGTTCGCCGAGACCATCCGGCATTGCGCGGAAAATCTGATGGGCGTCATCAACGACATCCTCGACTTCTCCAAAATCGAGGCCGGCAAGCTCGTCTTTGAGACGGTCGACTTCGACTTGATCACCACCGTCGAAGGCACGCTGGACATGCTGGCGGCCGAGGCTCAGCGCAAGGGCATCGAACTGGGCGACGACATCCTGCCCGAAGTGTGCACACGGTTGCGCGGCGATCCGGGCCGGCTGCGGCAAGTCCTCTCCAATCTGCTGGGCAATGCCATCAAGTTCACCGAACACGGCGACGTGGTCGTGCGCATCTCCATGGAGGGCGAGACGGAGACCCACGCGACGCTTGGCTTTACGATCATCGACAGCGGCATCGGCATTCCCGCCGAAGTGTGCGACCGCTTGTTCCAGCCGTTCACCCAAGCCGATACGTCCACGACCCGCAAATACGGCGGCACCGGTCTCGGCCTCGCCATCTCTCGCCAATTGGTGACGCTGATGGGCGGAGTGATCGGGGTGCGCAGCAAGCCGGGCAAGGGCTCGACGTTCTGGTTCACCGCGTGCTTCGAAAAGCAGGCGGGCGAGGCTCTGCCGCCGAAGTCCGACCCCTTTTCCGGCCTTAATCTGCGCGTGCTCATCGTCGATGACAACGCCACCAGCCGCCAGATCCTGCGGCATCAATTGTTGTCCTGGAAAATGGAACGCGAGAGCGCCGCCGGCGGCGTCGAGGCGCTGGAACTCTTGCGTGACGCCGCGAGCTCCGGGCGCCCCTACGATATAGCGCTTCTGGACATGCAGATGCCTGGGATGGACGGCTTGTCGCTGGCGAGGAGCATCAAGGCCGACCCGGCCATCGCCTCCACCCACCTCATCCTGCTCACTTCGCCGGAACTCATCACCAGCGCCGACGAGTTGAAAGACGTCGGCATCGAAGCCTGCGTGCTCAAGCCCGTGAAACACTGGGCGCTCTTCGACTCCTTGATGAATGTCGCGGGCCATCACCGCGCCGAGAAAACCCAGCACCCATCAACGTTGCCCATCCGGCATTCCTTTTCCGGCGATCTGCGCATCCTGTTGGCGGAGGACAATCTCGTGAATCAAAAGGTCGCTTTGCGTCAATTGCAGCAGTTGGGGCTCAAGCCTGATATCGTTGCCAACGGCCTGGAGGTCTTGGCCGCGGTGGACCGGCGTCCTTACGACTTGATCTTCATGGATTGCCAAATGCCGGAAATGGACGGCTATGCGGCGACTCGCGCCATTCGCAAACGCGAGCGCGAGCCGGACTGCCCCTGGAGCCCTCCGCTGTGCATCATCGCGATGACCGCCAACGTAATGCAAGGAGACCGGGAAAAATGCCAGGCCGCGGGGATGGACGACTATGTGGCGAAGCCCGTCCACCTGAAGGACCTGTTGGCGGTGATCGAACGGTGGGCTCCGCCCAGAGCCTCCGCCCGGCCTTGAGGGGTTTAACTATAGCCGCTCCAGATTCCCTGCCCTCCCGGGCAGGGCTACCTCACCGGATGTAGCCCGCTGCGGAAGCAGCGGGACTCCGCAGCAAACCAGCTACCGACCGGCTCAGTAAACCTGCTCTTCGAGCAATGCGAACAGTTCGGCTTCGGTGATGCGCTTCTGCTGCATCGAGTCGCGTTCGCGGAGGGTGAAGGTGTCGCCTTCCTTCTCGATCGTGTCGAAGTCGATGGTCACGCACCAAGGTGTGCCGATTTCGTCCTGACGACGGTAGCGCCGGCCGACGGCGCCGGCTTCGTCATAGAAGCACGGATACTTGCGCTTGAGCTTCTGGTAGAGCTTCTGGGCGCGGCCGACGAGGGCCTCCTTGTTTTTGAGCAAGGGAAGCACGGCGACCTTGACCGGGGCGATGCGCGGGCTGAGGCGGAGCACGGTGCGCGTCTCGGTGTTGCCCTTTTCGTCGGTGACCTGCTCTTCGGCGTAGCAGGAGGAGAGGACGGCGAGGAAGATGCGGTCGAGGCCCACGGCGGGCTCGATCACGTGGGGGACGAATTTCTTCTTGGTCGCCTCGTCGAAGATCTCCTGCGGCTTGCCGGAGGCGTTGGCGTGCTGCGTGAGGTCGTAGTTGCCGCGCGCGGCGATGCCCCAGAGCTCCTGCACGCCGAAGGGGAACTTGAACATGATGTCCGTCGTGCCCTTGGAGTAGAACGCGAGCTTCTCCTTGAGGTGGTCGTATTCGGAAAGGTGCGACGCGGGCAGGCCGATGCTGAGGAGCCAGTCTTTGCACCAGTTGATCCAGTAGCGGTGCCACTTGGCCCAGTCGTCGTCCTCGTGGATGAAGAATTCCATCTCCATCTGCTCGAACTCGCGGGAGCGGAAGATGAAGTTGCGCGGAGTGATCTCGTTGCGGAAGGATTTGCCGGTTTGGGCGATGCCGAAGGGCAGCTTCACACGGCCGGTGTCCACGACGTTCTTGAAATCGACGAACATGCCCTGGGCGGTCTCGGGGCGCAGGTAGGCGACGGACGAGGCGTCGGTCATGGCGCCGACGTTCGTCTGGAACATCATGTTGAAGGCGCGGGGCGGCGTAAGATCGGGATTGCCGGTGGCGGGCGAGGGGATCTGGGAGATTTCCTCGGGCTTGGCCTCGGTGAAGTCGCGGGGCTGGACGGGAGCGAGCGTGCCTTGGATGGCCTTCTTGCGTTTAAAGAGTTCGGCAGCGGCCTGGAGTTCCTCAGTGGTCTTCTCGCTTTCGAGGGCGGAGACGTAGCCGTGGGTGACGCCGTCGATGATGACGGGGGCGAAGAAGAGCTGGTCGGCGCGGTAGCGGTTTTTGGAGACCTTGCAATCCACCAGCGGATCGGAGAATCCGGCGACGTGGCCGGAGGCCTCCCAGACCTTCGGGTGCATGATGATGGAGGTCTCGATGCCAACGATGTCGTCGCGGCGGCGGACCATGTCGTTCCACCAGCAGTCGCGGATGTTTTTCTTCAACTCCACGCCGAGGGGGCCGTAGTCGAAGAAGCCGTTCAGGCCGCCGTAGATTTCGGAGGACTGGAAAACGAAGCCGCGGCGTTTCGCGAGGGAGACGACGGCTTCCATGAGGTTGGCGGATTCGGGGGCGGACGGCGTGGACATAAGAGGGCAGGAGCTAGCCGGGTCGCACGGTGCGGGTCAACGCCGGGGTGCGGGGCGCACATCGACTATAATCATTGTCCCGCCATAAGTTCTGGAGGGCGGGCCCCATCCCGAAGGCGCGTGCCTAGGCCGGCCGTGAGTTCTCGGTGAGCCAGGCGGCGTAGTCGGCCTCGGTGATCTCGCCGGCGGCGAGGGCAAGCGTGCGCAAGGTGGCATCCACTTCGCTGGCGAAGAAGGTGTATCCGTTCACCTCAAGAAACGCAGCTCCGAGCATGAACCCGGTGCGTTTGTTGCCATCGAGAAACGGGTGGTTTTTTACCACACCGGCGGAGTAGGCTGCGGCCAGTTGGGCCAACGAGGGGAGTCCGTAAGCGAAGAGCTGGCGGGGCTTGGCCAAGGCGGATTCGAGCATGTTGTCGTCGCGCACGCCGGTGGGCCCGCCGTAGTCGGCCAGCATCAAGTCATGAAGCGCCAGCACCTCCTCGCGCGAGAACCAATGGGGTTCGGTCATTTGGCGAGCTCGCGGAGGGTGTTGCGGTAGCGGCGATTGAGGGATTCGAACACGGCCATGGATTTGGTGAACTCGGGATTGGCGGTGGTGAGACGCACGCCATCGGGCGATTCCGTGAGTGTCAGGACATCGCCCTCGCCGACTTTGAGATGAGCCAAGGCCTCTTTGGGCAGCACGACGCCCAAGGAGTTGCCGATTTTACGAAGCTTCAGTTCCAAGGTCATGTAGTTACTGTGGCTACGGGTGTTATTACGTCAAGGCGTGGGTTGAACCAACTGGATATGATTTCGAATGTTTGGACATGGGGAGGCGGGCGTCGGGGAGCTGGAGTTCGCGGGCGAGGTTTTCGATCTCGCGCCACATCGCGACGAACTCGGCTTTTTCGGCGAGGAAGGCGTCGGTTTGGCGACGACGCAGGTGTTCAGTTCGCACCAAAACTCGTCGCGACCGGTGCCACGTCTCGTCTCTATCGCAGGCTGGGCGCGGTGGGCGTGGGGAAATCCGTCGGCGGGGGCTGGGTGACCTGGCCGGTGGCGGCCCATTCCGTGCCGCGCAGAAAAAGGGTCTGGAAACCGACGCAGCGCAGGGCGGTATCGGGACCGTCCTTCCAAAGGTGGCCGAGCATCGTCGTGTAAACGCGGCCTTTTCCATAGGCGACCGTCCAATCCATGGGTTCGTTTTCCTTGGTGTCCTTGGAATAGGCGTAGTGGAGAACCGTCAGGTTTTTCGCGGGGCCGTGTTGCCCGTGCGTGAGCTGTTCGTGCGGGTGGAGCCAGCTCGTGGGCAGGCCGCGGGTGATGGGGTGGTCGGTGTTTAGCACGGAGACAACGAAGTCGTGCTCGCGGCCATGGCCGGGTCCGCGACCCTGGCCGGTGGGGATCGTGACGACGGCGCGGTCGGGGCTCACGACGAGGGAGGGGCCGAAGGCTTTGTCGCGCCAGCCGAGCCCGATCATTTCGTTGTAGGCGGGCCAGCGGAGAAAGGCGTTGTTGGCGGCGTGATAGGAGACGAAGCCGCCGCCTTCGCGGACATGGCGCTCGAAGGCGGTCTCGACTTCGGCGGGCCAGCGCGGGGCGTCGGGTTGGTGTCCGCTGTTGTAGTTGGAAACGACTACGCGGTAACGGGCGAAATCCGGTCGCCACGCGGCCCAGGCTTCGGGCGGAGCGGCGCGGTCGGGGGTCGTCGAGACATCCACGGTGAAGCGTCCGCTGGTCGTGAGGATGTCGCGGAGGATCGCGGTGGCGCGCATCCAGTCGTGGTTGTTTTGTCCGTCGATGATGAGGACGGGGATTTTGTTGTGGGACGGGGCGTGCGCCGGCTCGCCACGGACGGAGGCGGTGAAGGAGAGCAGCGAGGCGAGGAGGAACAGGCGGGATAGGCGCATGGCGAGACGCTTACGTAGGTGCCATATCCGATGTCTGCCGCAAGCTGGGACCGGTGGCGTGTGGCTGCGAGCGTGAGCGAGTGGAAGGGCGGCCACTCGCTGGCGCTCGCGGCTACGGCTTAAAAATGGCTAAGGTTTTATTAACGGGGGACGCGGACGGTGGCGCCGGGGACCCAGGTGCCTTCGATCATGAGGACGTTGGCCACGGCGGGGATGCCGTGCTCGCGTCGATCGATCTGCGCCACCAGTTGATCCACGCCTGAGCGGCCCACGTGCGCGACGTTTTGGTCGATGTGGGCGACTTGGCGATGCAGCGGGTGTCCGGGGTGGACGAAGGCGCCGCCCAGACTGGCGAAACCCACGCGGGGAAAATCGTTAAATCCATTTCGTGCGAGCAGCTCCACGAAGCCTGATAACGTGGCGAGGACGGCGTCGGGGCGATGTTGCGCGATCCAGGCCGCGATGAGTTCGTCGGTCGCGCCGTGCGGCGCGAGCATGGGCAGGCGATCCTCGGGCGGAACGGTGCATTGATAGGCCAGGTAGGCGGCGCGGAAGTGGTGGTTCACCCGCACGTCGATGTCGTCCCACGTGAGAAAGCCGATGCGTCGGTAGCCGCCGAGCTGGAGGTGGTGCAGGGCGAGAGAGGCGGCTTGGAACTGATGCGGGACAACGCGGTGGAGCGCCGGGCGGTGGAGCGAATACGTGAGCGCCACGCAGGGATATTTTTCCCAGCGGATGGGCAACGTGGGCGTGTCGTCGGGCATCGGGGGCACGAGCAGGCCTGCCACGCGGCGCGCATCGAGGATGGATTGGAGCCGGCGGGCGGACATGCCGGGTTCGTGCAGCGAAAAGACGTCGAGCTTGTAGCCCAGTTCCTGGGCGCGTCCGGCGGCCGCGGTGTGGATGCGGGCGGCGTAGCAGTCGGGGCGGTCGCGCCAGTGGTTCTCGGCCGGCCAGGCGTCGATCAAACCCAGGGTGCCGGCGGTCACCGTGCCCGTGGTGCGGCGCACGAGCTGGAAGGCGCGGGAGATTTTGTGGTCGAGGACGAAGCCCAGCTTGCGCGCGGCTTTCTGCACCTCGCGGCAGGTGGCGAGGGGAATGGAGGGATCGTTGCGCAAGGCCCGGGAAACGCCGGAGCGGGACAGGCCGACATGACGGGCGACATCGGCCAGGCGGATCGGGGCGGGCTTGGGTTTCGGGGGCATGGGATGGCGCGCGGTGGGGGTTACACAGGCAGGAAGGCCTGTGTCGCGCGATCACGGAAGCCGGGCCAGGAGGTGGAAAAACTGGCGCGGCTGAGCCGTCATCGTTTGCGAGGAACGGACGACCACCGTGTCGATGTCGGCGTCGCGCGCGGTGGCCGACACCTCGACCGAGCCGAGATCGTGCGCGATGTTGAGATCGTTGGTCACGATCACGTCCACGAGCACGTTGCCCAGTTCGCGGCGTCGCGTGTAGCTGATAAAAGGATACGAGGCGTCTTCGAAATCGCCGACATTGACCACGGGACCGCCGGACGGATCGGACACGAGCGGGTCGGTGCCGAAGACGAATTCGAGGAGGTTGGGCTGGCCGTCGGCGTCGGGGTTGTCGGCCGCGCCGCGCTGATTCGCGGGCAGTCCGGAGGCTTCGGCCCAGGCGATGAAGGGCTCCTGCGGCGTGACGGTGAGCGCGACTGAGGCGCTGGTGACGGAGCCAACGCCGTTGGTGATCGTGACCGCGTAGCCGCCGGCGTCGGAGAGCGCGGTATCGGCCAGGGTGAGCGTGGCGGCGGTGGCTCCGGCGAGGGTGACGCCGTCTTTGGTCCATTGATAGGTGAAGGGCCAGCGGCCGGTGGCGGTGACGGAGAACGTCGCGGGCTCGCCCTCGGTGACGGCGGCCGGTTGCGGCGGGGTGGCGATGGTCGCGGGTGACGCGGAGTGCGTGAGCAGCCACGTGTATAGCGCGTCGTTGGTGTAGGCGGGAATCCACGAATCGTGCGTGTTTCCGGGCGAGGTCGTGTAGATCGTGACGATTGGGTCGCCGCCGGCGGCGCGGATGAGGTCGAGGTAGCTTTGCAGGGCGCTCACGGAGTAGAGCGGGTCGCTGGTGCCGTGGAAGGCCCAGATCGGCAGATCGCGCAGCTTGGGCGCGGCGGCGGAGTTGGCGGCGTCGACCTGGGGCGCGGTGCTGATCGGGGCGATGGCGGCGTAGCGCGAGGGCTGGCGTTGCGCCAAGTCATACACGCCAAAGCCGCCCATGCTCAGTCCGGTGAGGTAGACGCGGGTGCGGTCGATGCGGTAGCGCGTTTTCAGGTCCTCGATGAAGGCCTCGAGTTGCGCACCGTCCCACCAGTCGGTCGAGCATTGCGGGGCGACGACGAGGAAGGGAAACGTCGTGCCTTGCTCGATGCGCAGCGGCGGGCCGAGGGCGCGGAGTTTGTCGAGATGGACGGGATTCATCGGGTCGGCCTCGGCGTTGCTGCGTTCGCCCATGCCGTGGAGGAAGACGAGGAGCGGCCATTCGGTGGCCCCGCCGGGGTTGTAGCCGGGCGGGAGGGTGAGCAGGTAGTTGAAATCGAACTGGCCGGCGGCGGTGGTGCGCTGCGCGGTTTGGCGGACCTCGTAGTTGGCGAAGCCGGCGAAGCCCACCCAAGACGAACTGCTGGTGGTGCCGGTGCCGTCGAGGCGGGTGAGGGTGAACGTCACCGAGGGGCCGGTCGCGGAGTAGCCGATGGTGAGCATGCGCGAGGTGTTGGTGCCGGCGGCGGAGAAATCGACGTCGGTGGTGACGGCATCGAGGTTCTGAGAAACGCGATACCAATTGCGGCCGGCGCCGTGGGTCGAGTTGGTGAAGAGGGCGAGCGTGTAGCGTTTGCCGGCGGTGAGGCCGGTGAGCGTGAGCGTGTAGGTGGCCGAGCTGGTGTTCGTGCCGTGGGTGGCGAGCAAGGTGTGCATCGACCCGGTCGCGGTGGAGTTGAAGGTCGTGAAGGTGTGGCTGAAGGCGCTCAGCGTGTAGTTTTTCGCGGCTTGAGCGCCGCCGCCGTTGCCCGTGCCGAATCCGAAGGGCACTCCGTTGACCGTGACGGTGGCGGAGGCGTTGAGGTTGATGGCGTGGGTGTAGGTGTTGGCGGTGTTGACGTGGGCCTGCACGGTGGCGTCGGAGGCGAGCGTGGTGATGGCCATCGCCGTGGGCAGGGCGGGTTGGGCGGTCAACGTGAGCGTGGCGGCGTTGCTGGTGGCGGAGCCGCCGGAGTTGGTGACGGTGACCGTGTAGTCGCCGGCGGCGGCGGTTTGCACGTTGGTCAACGTCAGCGTCGAGGCGTTGGCTCCGGGGAGGGCGACGCCGGATTTTTTCCACTGGTAGGTGAACGGCGCCACGCTGTGGGCGGAGACGGCGACGGTGAAGGTGACGTCGGTGCCGGTCATCGCAGTTTTGTTCGTTGGGTGGGTCGCGATGACCGGCGGCGGGACGATCACGGAGAGCGGGATGGGCGCGCTGGTGGCGGAGCCTAGGGCGTTGGTGATGGTGGCCACGTAATTGCCCGCGTCGGCGAGCGTGAGATTGGATAACGTGAGCGTGGCAGTGGTCGCGTTGGGAACCGGGGTGCCGTTGCGCGTCCAGGCGTAGGCGAGCGGTTCGTTGCCGGTGGCGACGACTTCGAGCGTGACGCCGGAGCCGATGCGGGCGGAGCAGGCGGTGGACTGGCCGACGACGAGGGGGACGCCGGTGGGCGAGACGACGTATTCGTGCGCGCCGATGTCGGTGGCGGAACCGAAGGGGCGGGTGACGCCGCGCAGGTCGGTCGTGACGGAGAACGATGCCACGGAGACGCCGGTATCGATGGCCGCGGAGCCGGCGGCGAGGCGGTAGTCGTGGGTGGCGGCGTTGACGAAACCGGCGGCGGCGACGGTGGCGACGTGGAGCGGGGCGGTAACGGGAAGGACGACGGACGCGTATTTTTTGAAGACGTAGTCGCTGCCCGTGCCCGGGTTCACGATGAGGTTGTTGGTCGCGGTGTTGCCGCTGCTGCCGGTGCTCCAGAACTCGATGCCGTGCTGGGCGGGCGAGACGATGGTGTTGTTGAGCAGAGAGATGCTCGTGCCCGCGTTCAACGCGGCGTCGGCGCCGATGACGATGCCGGATTCGCCGGGCGTGACGATGACGTTGTTGTAATAGACGCTGTCGTCGCGGGGGTTGGCGAAGATTCCGGAACCGGAGCCGGGGTTGCCGCCCTGTATGTAGTTGTCGAATACGCGGGCGGCGGTGCCCGGGTTGACGCGGATGCCCTCGTTTTGCTCGTGGTGGTCGGAGGCGGTGATGTTGGCGCCGCCGTAGCCGACAATTCGGTTGCGGTAGATGGAGGCGTTTTGCGTGGCGCAACCGAGCTGGATGCCGTCCCAACCGGTGTTTTCGATGCGGTTGTCGTGGATGGCGACGCCGTGGATCTCGTGGGGGTTTTTGGCGGTGTCGTGGTAAAACGAGCTGCCGACGTAGATGCCTTCGCCTCCGATGTCGTGAATGTAGAGGTGGTGAAACGAGACGTTGCGCATCGTGAAGACGGCGCGGTTGAGTTCGTCGCTTTTCGCCATGACGGCGGCGAAACCAACGTTGGAAATTTCCAGATGTGAGACCTCGAAATCGGTCGAGCCCTGGATAAAGGCGAGGCCGATGGCGCCGGACTTGGAGACGCGGGCGATCTTGATGCCGTAGTCGTAGTTTCCGGGGGAAGACGTGCCGCGCAGGATGAAGTGGCGGCAGTTGTAGAAGTGCAGGCCCTTGTCGGTGGTCGTGGTGTCGATGACGAACTGGCCGCCGAGGTTGGTGATAAGGACCGGGTTTTCGGCGGTGCCGACGGTGAGATTCTGGATGATCAGCTTTTGGCGCGTATGCGCCTGGATGAACACCGTGTCACCGGGGAGGAGGCCGACGTTGGAGAGGTCGACGGATTCGGGGGATGCGGCGGTGATGGTGTAGTCGGCGCCGCGCAGCGACGCGAAGACGGCGAGGATGAACGCGAGAACGACGGCGATGCGGAGAGGGGCGAAGTGGGGCATGCTTCGATCATCGGAGGATGATCGGGCGCATCATGGAGCCCGACGGAGGGGCGTGACAAGGGGCGCGGTGCTCAACGTTGAGCGTTTAGGAGGTCTCCTCGTTCTTCGTTCTCTTTCTCGTTCTCGTTCGTCAGGGGGACGGCGGAGATGGAGGAAAGGGCGGAGAGAACGAGTAGGAGAACGAAGAACGAGAACGAGGGGAGGCGCTCAGCAGGCGACGGCGGGGGAGAGTTGGGCGATGAGCAGGGCTTCCATTTCCTTCAGCATGCGTTCGCGGATATCGAGTGTGTGGGCCCGTTCGGCGAGTTGGGTGGCGATGGCCTGCAGGTCGGCGGCAAAGGGAGAGGTGCTGAACGGGGTGGCCGTGTGCGCTGGTGCGGCGCGGATGTCCTCTTTTTGGAGGGCGGTTAACTCGCGCTCGAGACGGCGGGTGCCGACGCGAAGTTTTTGCTCACGGTCCTCCAAGGCGGCTCGTTCGAGGGCGAGGCGGGTTTCCTGGTGTGCGAGGTGTTCGGCGCGTTGCACGAGGGCGTATTCGCGACGGGCCAAAGTTGCCGCCGGCGCGGAGGCAGGTTGATCGGCGGCGGCGATGGTGCGCACGATGGCGGCGAGTGCCGCGATTTGCCGGGCGCAGGTCTGGTCGGGCGTGGCCGACCGCAGGAGTTTGACGAGTTGCCGGGCGGTGAGGGCCTCGTGAATGATGTCGCGCAGACCGGCGCGCATCGCGCTTTGCACGAGGTGAAGCTGGGGCATGTCGCACACGAGCACGCCGTGTTTAAAACCGGGGCTGGTGCGCAGGCGCTTGATCTCGACAAAGGCGGCCTTGAGGCAGAACGGATTCATGCGGCGAGCGTCCAGCACCAGCAGCTGCATGATGGACGTGGTCGGGCTGCGATCCCCTTCCGCACCTTCGACGCCGAAATGAAGGACGCGCGGGCGGTCGGGCTGCGCGGCTCCCCCGTGGTGGATGAGGACGAAGTGAATCAACGAGGCGGTCATGCTCAGGCGACCTCCAGCGCTTCGATATCCACACCGGCGTGGCGGCGTGCCGTGTCGGCGAGGGCGGCGCGGAGTTCGGGGTGACGCAGGGTGAACTGGTCGTCCACGAGGTTGAGCGAGTGGAGTCCGGCGGCCTGCATGAGCTCGGTGGGAATCTGTAGGAATACGCGATAAACGAGGAGTTGGCCGGCCACGCCGCCGCCCGCCTTGGCGCCGATGGCGTCGAGCACGGGACGGAGGCGGAGGCCGCCGGCGGGCGCGGGGGTGGCCGGCGCGGGCGACGTTGTCTGTCGAGTTGAATCAATGCTGAACGAGATGGCCGGAGCGGGCCGGGCGGGGCCCGCCGTCGGCATGACCCGGAACGACAGAATCGGCGAACGCGCCAAGGGCGCGGTGACCGGCCCGGACGCACGGGGAGTAATGTTCGTATTACGAACAATGGGTTCGGTGGTGGCGGCGTAGTCGCGCCAGGCGAGGACGTGTTTGCGGACCAGCTTGCGGCGGACGAGGCGGCGGAGGGCGGCGCTGACCGCCTCGACGTCGAGCTTGAGGCGGTCGGCAAGTTCGGTGGCGTTGCGCGCCTGGGAGAGTTGTGCGAACACGGCCCAGACTTCGGGCGCGAGTTCGACGCCGTCGATGCGGGTGGCGAAGTCGTCGCTGCGAATGTAGCGGTCGGCGAGGCGCGTGGACGTAGAGGAGGTTTTTTTCATGGACGGAGCGGTTTAGCGCTGGAGGGCGATGAGCAGGAAGGCGTCGGCGCCCTGCCATTGAAAGGGCAGGCGGAGGGAGAGCGGCGGGGCGGGGAGTTCGTCGGGGAAGTCGTCGGCGCGGGTCGCGACGGGCGGGGCAACGTGGAGATGTTCGCCGAAGTGCTCGCGGGCGTTGCTGGTGAGCGTGCTGGTGATCTCGGCGACCAGATCGAGTTGGGCGGATTCGTCGTGTTGGTCTTCGCCGAGGTGGTGGAGCAGCGCGCGGAGGAGCGAGGAGGGCAGACTGAGCGCGATCCACCCGGTGAGGCGTCCGCTCACGGGCATGTAGCCGGTGCAGTCAAGGCGGGCGGGGAGCGCAAGTTCGAGGGTGGGTGCGAGAAAGTCGGGCAAGGCGCCGCCCACGGTTTTGAAGTAGTGGCCGACGGTGCCGATGAACACAGCGAGTGCGCGCTCGCTTTCATGGGAGGTATTCATGAGGTGGCCGGGGATTGTTGAAGGGAGACGAGCACACGGGAGCTGTGGCTGTTCCATGAAACCGGGAGGATGTAGCAGGTGGTGTCCTTGGCCGCGTGGACGGAAACGAGTTTTCCCTCGATGATGAACGGAGTGGAGATCATGAAGCCGGCGCCGAGCTGTTCGCGGGCGTTGCCCGAAATCGTGTTGGTGATTTCGCCGACGAGTTCGGCGCAGAGACGTTCGTCGGGCGCAGACTCGCCGATGAGCGGGAGGAGGGCGTGGAGTTTTTCACGCGGCGCGGTGTAGTAGATATTGCCGCGGTGCGATCCGGTGATGCCGATGATGGCGGAGAAATCGAAGGCGATGGACTCGCTGTCGTTATCGCTGAGATAAGGTGTGCCGAGCACGGCCTCGCCGCCGGTGACGGTGGCGAAGTAACGGGTGATGCTTTGGGCGAAAATCTTGAGAATGGCTTCTTCCATGGTGAGGGTGGCGAGCGGGGCGCTTTCGAAGAACGGACCTCGAGGTCCGTTTTGCTGGGAGTGTGAAGGAGTTCGATGCAGTCGGACCGGGAGGTCCGACCTCCTAGTAGGACAAGATTTTGTCGAAGGCGGTTTGGATGGACTCGGCGGTGATGGGCTTCAGGAGGAAGCCCAGGGCGCCGCGTTTGACGGCTTCGACGGCGGTGGCCTTGTCGGCGAGGGCGGAGACGACAAGGATGACGGCCTCGGGGTTTTTCTTGAGGATGAGGTCCACGGCGGAAAGGCCATCCATGTCGGGCATGGTGATGTCCATGGTCACGACGTCGGGCTTGTGACGTTCAAACATATCAACCGCGAGCGAGCCGGTGGTGGCGGTGTGGACTTCGGTGAAGCGACTGCGTCCGAGGCTGCGCTCGATGGCGCGGCGCATGATGAGGGAGTCGTCGACGATGAGGAGTTTCATGCGGTGGCGGAGGGAAAGTAGAGGTGGAATTCGCAGAATTCGCCGGGCGTGCAGTGGACTTCAATGGAGCCGCCGGCTTCGTCCACGACCTTGGATTTGATGATGTCCATGCCCATGCCGCGACCGGCGTGGGCACCGGGTTCGGCGGCGGTGGAGAAGCCGGTTGCAAAGATGCAACGGGCGATGTCGGCCGGAGCGGGGTTGGCGTTGGGCGAGATGAGTCCGGCGGACACGGCGCGCGCGCGGATGGCGTCGAGGTCGAGGCCGCGTCCGTCGTCGCGGAACGCGAGACCGATCAAGCCGGTGTCGGTGCGCGGGAGGCCGCGAACGGAGAGTGTGGCGGCGGCAGGTTTGCCGGTGGCGAGGCGGACCGGGGAGGGCTCGACGCTGTGAGCGATGGAATTGCGGGCGAGTTGGATGAGGACGTCGCGCACGAGCGCCGGGCGTTCGGCGGCCACGGTGTGCAACGCGTAGTCGTCGATGGAAAGCGTGGTGACCTTGTCGAGGTCGCGGGCGGCGTCGGCCACGAGTTGACGCAGGCCGGCGCCGATTTGCACGGCGGGGCTGGCTGGGGCGGCGGGCGCGGAGGGCGTGTCGGGGGATTTGCCGGCGGCGACGGGTTGACGGAGGCCGGAGAGTTTTCCACGCAACTCGATCAGGTCTCCGAGGTCGGCGCGCAGGCCGGCTTGGGCCACGACGACGGAGAGGAAGTCGTCGCCGGTGAGTTGCGGGCGGGCGAGGAGTTCGGAGAGCTTGGACTCAAAGCTTTCGGCCGCCTTTTGGAACGTCGTTAACTGGAGAGTGGCGGCGTTGCCCTTGAGATTGTGAATGCAGCGGAAGACGGTTTGCAGGCGCTCGCGGAGGGCGGCGCCTTGTCCGCCGGTGACCGCGAAGTGTTCGGCGCGGAGCGTGTCGTTGATGACGTCGAGCTCGCGTTCGACGAGGGCGACGAAGTTGTCCAGGTCGTCGGGCGCGACGTGGACGATGCCAAGGAGGATGTCGAGTTGCCGGTCTTTGTGTTGCTCGGAGTCGCGCAGTTTTTTCTCCAGCTCGATCTGCGTGGTGACATCGCGCACGGCGACGAAGAGGCGGGTGACGACGCCGTTCTCGACAATGCGGCGAAAGGAAAAGCCGAGATAACGACTGATGAAACCACCGGAGGGGTTGGGGAAGTTGACCTCGATATCGGTCAGCGGGTTCACGCTGAGGACGGCCTTCTCCTTGCGTTTCGAGTCGAGGAGGAGCGCGAAGTATTCCTTGGTGGTCGTGAACATCTTCTCGGTGAGAAGGCGTTCCAAAATCGTGAGGAGGCTGCGGCCGGCGAGTTTCTCCTGGCGGAGAATCGTGGTGAGTTCGCGGGAGTGGTAGTCGCCGATGATGCCTTGGGCGTCGATGAGCATGAGGCCCTCCTGCACGGTCTCCATGATGCGGTCGGTCTCGGCCTTGGCCACCGAGAGGGCGGTCGATTGCGCCTCAAGCGTGGCCTGGCTGGCGCCGAGCTGGGCGGCGAGACGGGCGGAGGCGTTGCGGGCCTGGCGGACGCGGTTGAAGAAGAACACGCCGGGCAGGGAGAGTAGTGAGGTTGCCACTACGCCGATCAACAGGCCGCGCGGCCCCTCAAGGGCGTCGATGCGCCTGTTGGCGAGCTCTTCCAGGCGGCGGCTGAAGGCGAGCGCCTGCTCGGCGAGACGTGTCTGCTGGGCGGCGACAAACGTCGATGCCTCGGAGAGGGTTTCGACGGTGAAGGGGAGGGCTTCGGAGTTTTCCTTGGTCGGGCCGGCCGTGAGCACGATGTTGTCGGCGCGGGTTTTGATGCCGACCCAGATGACGTTCATCTGCTGGAGAATCTCGCCGGCTTTTTCATCGGTAACCGGGTCCACCATAAAGCGCACGCCATCCGGGGCGACGGTTTCGGAACCTTCGTTGAAGGCGTTGATGATCTGGTCGAGGCGGTCGGCGGCGACCTGGAGCTCATAGACCGAGGCGCCGGCGGGCTTTCTTTCACGAACGCTTTTTTCGATCAGCAGGATGGATTTGGTGATCTGCTCGCCGAAGGTGTTGATGCTGCCGGCAACTCCGGTGATGCGTTGCCCGGACGCGAGTTCGTGGTCGAGGCGCTGCGTGTAGCTCCGCACGCTGAGAATCGAGGCGACCGCCAGCAGGGTGACGGGAATGTAGAAGAAAAAGCTCCACGCCAGCAGCGGCCGGCGGCGGATTTCCGATAATGCGGAAAGCGGCTTTTTAACTAATTTTTGAAACGTTTGCGCACTCATTTTTTATGGAGTGCGGAGGTGTATTGGTCACCTCACTACGGTCAATTTCGCCAGGTCACGGTTGTGCAAAGGTCGTGTGACGATCTGACAACGAAACGCCGCGTGACATGGCTGTCACGCGGCGTGTGTCGGGTGGTGAACTTGGACTGCTTCGGAGTCCCGCCGCTCCCGCAGCGGGCCACGTCTGGCGAGGCAGCCCCTATCCAGATGCCCTAGCGGGCGGCTTGGGCGCTGGCGGTGAGCAGGGCCTCCATTTCGCGGAGGAGTTTCTCGCGGAAGTCGAGGTCGCGGGCGCGTTGATCGAGTCGCGTGGCGAGGGCTTGCAGATCAGCCGCACCAAATGGGGAGGCGGTGGAGCCGAAGGGAGAGGCGGTCTGACTCGCGGCGGGAGCGGGGATGTCAGTGTCGTTTTGTTGACGGGCGAGGTTGCGCTCGAGGCGACGGGTGCTGGCGCGGAGTTCCTGGTCGCGGGCTTCGAGCGCGGCGCGATCAAAGGCGAGGCGTTTCTCGATGTTGGCGAGTTGTTCGGCGCGGCTGGAGAGTTCGCTTTCGCGACGGGCGATTTCGACGGCGGGAAGCGGCGGCATGAAGGTCTGTTTGCCACCCGAGAGGCGGAGCAGGCTGAAGACCGTCACGAGTGCTTCGTGTCCGAGCCGCGAGCCTGGGATCGCGTTCTGGACGAGCTTGCACAGGCTGCGGGCGTCGAGGGTGTCACGGATGATGTCGTGCAGGCCGGCGCGCATGGTTTTCACCGTGAGCTGGAGGGTCGGGGTGCTGCACAGGAGCACGCCGAGTCGAAAGCCCAGGGTGTTGTTGATCGTGCCGACTTCGCTCAGGCTGGCTTCGAGGCACGTCGCGTTCATGCGGCGCGCATCCAGCACGAGGAGGTGCACGGCGCGGGCGTGCGACGACGCGGGCGACGTGCTTTCGTTGGTTTGCAGTTGGATCTGCCGCACGCAAGGGATGTCGGGCTGCTTGCGGTGGCCGCGTGTGAGAAGGATAATGTTCATCCGGCGAGCAGGGGTTCGACTTCGACTTGGGCGTGTGTCCGCGCCGCTTTGACAATGGCGGCCCTCAAGGGCGCGTGGGTCGCGACGAAATTCTCGTCAACGAGGCTCAGGGAGTGGAGTCCGCCGGCTTGCATGAGATCGGTGGGCACGTGCAGGAACACGCGATAGACGAGGAGCTGGCCGGCGAGGCCGCCACCGGCCTTGGCGCCGATCGCGTCAAGCACGGGGCGAAGGCGCCAGCGGGAGGATGATGTGGTGGCCCGGGTGGTGATGGCGCCGGCGGTGGCGAGGCGAAGGCTGATCGCCGGCGCCGGGGCGGGCGAGCGCCGCTGATCGGAGGCGAGGCGGAAACGGATCGCGGGAGCGGAGGGCGGCGGGGCGACCGGGGCCGATGGCGTGGGCGACGGCGAGACGTTGACCGACAGCACCGGCGAGGCCGGGAAGGGCGGGGTCGTGACCGGAGCGGCACGTGTTTCAGCGACGACGACATCAGGGGCGGGAGCAGCGGGCGCGGATGCGGCCGGTGTGGTGGGTGCAGGTGCCGCGCTCGCGGTGTAGGCGCGCCAGTCGAGCACGTGTTTTTGGATGAGCTTGCGGCGGGTGAGGCTGCGCACGGCGGACTGGACGGCCTTCAGGTCGAGCTTGAGGGTCGCGGCCATCTCGGCGGTGGTGCGGGCCTGATGGAGCTGCGCGAAGACAGCCCACACCTCGGGTGCGAGTTGCACGCCATCGATGTGTGAGGCGAAGTCCTCGCTGCGGATGTAGCGGTCGGCAAGGGCGGTGGTTTTCATGCGGGAATCGGCGGTGCGGTTTTAAGGATGAATGGCGACGAGCAGGTAGGCTTGTTCGCCGGACCATTCGAAGGGCAGTCGGAACGAGAGCGGTGGCGGCACGAGTTCGTCCGGGAACTCGTCGGCCGACGCGGCGAGCGGGGGCTGCACGTAGAGGCGTTCGCCAAAATGTTCGCGGGCGTTGCTGGTGATGGTGCCGGCCATCTCGGCGACGAGATCGAGCTGGGCGGCTTCGTCATGTTGAGTCTCGCCCATGTGACTGAGCAGCGAGCGAAGGAGCGCGGCGGGCAGGCTGAGGGCGATCCAGCCGGTCAGCCGGCCGGTCACGGGCATGTAGCCGGTGCAATCCAGCTGGGCGGGCAGCGCGGCTTCGAGTGAGGGCGCGGCAAACGCGGGCTCGGAGCCACCGACCGTCTTGAAATAATGCGCGATCAGGTCGATGAAGACGGCGAGTTCGCGTTCGGGTTGAAAGGCGGTCGTGTTCACGGTGCGTCAACTGATTTTTGGATGGAGATGAGCACGCGGGAGGGATGCTGTTTCCAAGAGACGGGGAGAACGTAGCACGCAGTGTTTTTCGCGGTGTGCACGGCGAGGGGCCCGCCTTCGAGGATGAAGGGGGTGGAGATCATGAAACTGCCGCCGAGATGTTCTCGGGCGTTGCCGGAGATGGTGTTGGTGATCTCCCCGACCAGCTCGGCGCAAAGGTGGTCATCGGGCGTGGTCTCGCCAAGGTGGGGGAGCAACGCGTGGAGTTTTTCGCGCGGGGCCGTGTAGTAGATATTGCCGCGGTAGCTTCCGGTGATGCCGATCACTGCGGAGAAACCAAGGCCGACCGATTCGCTGTCGCTGCCGAGGTAGGGCGTGCCCAAGGCGGCGCCACCGTCGGCGATTGTCTCGAAGTAGCGGGTGACGCTCTGGGCAAAAATTTTTAGGATGTCTTCTTCCATGGTCGTTTAGTTGACGAGGATGTCGTCGAGAGCTTCCTGGATGCTTTCGATGGTGATGGGTTTGAGGAGAAAGCCGGCGGCGCCGCGCTTGATGGCTTCGACGGCGGTGGCTTTGTCGGCGAGGGCGGAGACGACGAGGATGGTCGCGCGTGGATTGGAGCGGAGGATGAGCTCGACCGCAGTCAGGCCGTCCATCTCGGGCATGGTGATGTCCATGGTGACGACGTCGGGCTTGAAGCGGGCGAACTCCTCCACCGCGAGGCGGCCGTTCGAGGCGATGCGAACCTCCTCGAAGCGGCCGTTGGATACGCAGCGCTCGATGGCGCGGCGCATGATGAGAGAGTCATCTACAATGAGCAGTTTCATGCGACGGTGGGGGCGGGCAGGTAGACGTGGAACTCGCAGAACTGGCCGGGCGTGCTGTGGACTTCGATCGCACCGCCGGCTTCGTCGACGACTTTGGTTTTGATGATGTCCATGCCCATGCCGCGTCCGGCGTGGGCGCCGACTTGCGTGGCGGTCGAGAAGCCGGGCGCGAAGATGCAGCGCACGAGTTCGGAGGGCTCGGGTTCGGCGCCCTGAGGGATGAGTCCGGTGGCTTCGGCACGCGTGCGGATGGCGGCGAGATCGAGGCCGCGTCCGTCGTCGCGCACGGCAAGTCCAACCAGGCCGTCGGCCGTGGGCGGGAGTCCGCGAATGCTGAGCGTGGCGGTGGCGGGCTTGCCGGCGGCGGTGCGCACGGCGGGCGTTTCGACGCTGTGGGCGAGGGAGTTGCGGGCGAGCTGGACGAGGACGTCGCGGACGAGGTCGGTGCGCGTGCCGGCGACGGTGTGGACCGCGAAGTCGTCGATCGTGACTTCGGTGGCCTTGTCGAGGTCGCGCGAGGCGTCGGCCACGAGTTGGCGGAGCTGGGCGGCAAGGGCGCTGCCGGTGGGAGCGGACGGGCTGGCCGCGGCCACCGGCGAGCGGTGGGTGCCGAGCTTGCCGCGGAGGTCCTGAAGATCGCCGAGATCGGCGCGCAGGCTTGCCTGGGCGACAACGACGGCGAGGAAGTCATCGCCGTTGAGGACGGGGCGGTCGAGGAGTTCGGCGAGCTTGGTCTCGAAGGCGTCGGCGGACTTTTGGAAGTAGGCGAGACGGAGGAGCGCGGCGTTGCCCTTGATGTTGTGGACGGACCGGAAGACGGCTTTCAGACGATCGCGCAGCGCTTCGGTGTGCGTGCCGGTGGTGGCGGCGGCGAAGTCCTCGGCGCGCAGCGTGCGGTTGATGGTGTCGAGCTCGACCTCGACGAGTTGGGCGAAGCTTTCGAGCTCGGCGGGCGGGACGTGCACGATGCCGAGGAGAATGTCCAGCTGACGGTCCTTGTTCTTTTCGGCTTCGCGAAGTTTTTTCTCCAGCTCGACTTGCGGCGTCACGTCGCGCACGGCGACGAAGATGCGGGCGACCCGGTCGCCGTCCATGATGCGGCGGAAGCTGAAGCCGAGGTAGCGGTGGATGAAGCCGCCGGCGGGATTGGAGAAGTTGACCTCGATGTCGGTGAGCGGGTTGACCTTGAGGACGGTCTTTTCCTTGCGGTTCGCGTCGAAGAGGAGGGCGATGTAGTCCTTGGTGGTGTTGAACATCTTCTCCGAGAGGAGGCGTTGGAGGAGGTTCAGCAGGCTGAGGCCGGCGAGCTGTTCCTGGCGGAAGATGGAGAGGAGTTCGCGCGAGTGGTGTTCGCCGATGATGCCGTTGGAGTCGATGAGGAGGAGGCCTTCCTGCACGGTTTCCATGATGCGGTCGGTCTCGGATTTGGCGGTGGCGAGAGCGGCGCTTTGGGTGGAGAGCTGGGTGTAGGTGGTCTCCAGAGAGCCGAGGGCGGCGCGGGCGCGGGCGCCTTGCTCGCGGGAACGGCTCCAGAGGAAAAATCCGGGAATGAGGAACGCGGCGATGCTGACGACGGCGATGAGGATGGTGCGCGGGGTGGAGGCGGCGTTGATGCTGGCGCGGGCGCTGACCTCGGTGCGATTCGTGAGTTCGTTCATTAGGTCGAAGATGGCGACGTTGCGGGCGCGGGCCATGTCGACGGCGGCGGAGAGTTGTTCGGGCGTGGCTTTGCCGGAGGCGACTTCCTGGAGCCGGTCATAAAGAGGGAGCCAGAGATCAAGCGCGTCGCGGACGATGCGTTTTTCGTCGGCATCCACGACGGCGGGCATGAGGAATTCCTTGCCATCGGTGCCGGGGACAGGGCCGCCGGCGTTGAAGCCGCGGATGACGGCGTTGAAGATGCCGGAGATCTTGCGGAGCTCGCCGAGCGGAGCGTCGGCGGGGCGTTGGGCGCGCGTGTCGAGGTCGTAGGCGAGCAGGGCCTTGGTCATGCGCTGGCTGAGCGCGCGCTGGCGGCCGGCGAGGTTGATGCGCTTGTTATTAACGTCGGTCGCATGCGCGAGCTCCTTCGTGAACTTATGAATGCCGAACGAGCCGGCTGCGATGATCAGCGCGAGCAGACCGTAAATAATATATGAAAACGTGCGTTTGGCCGGAGGGGCGCTGCGCACGGCTTCAGGCGATGTAGTGGTTTTAAGCATACAAATAGGACTATGCCTGCGATGTGCCAAAATCCGCCGCGCGGGCATGAACGATGATTCTATGTTTTGATCATAATCATGAATGATGTGAATTATGCCCGGCTTCGGAGGAGAAATGACCCCGCTGTCCGCGCCGGCCGGCATCAAAAGGGGGCGATCACAATTGGTTTCGTGGTCGTTTCGTGGTGGCTGTTTCTGCGCATCCTTGGTCTCGGACCGTGCGTGGAGCGCGCGCCGAATGTGTCCACTCGCGCCTTGCGCATGGACGCTCGTCGGATGCAGTGAGTGCATGAAGGTCATGTTTACTCCCAAGGAATTCACCCGCCTGCTCGAACTTGTGCATCTGGGGATGCGCATGGTCGAGGGTCGCCAAGGCGGGGAGGCACCGCAGGTGCAACGCTACGCCGAACTGGAGCAAAAACTCTACGAGCTGGCCACGCCGCTGGGGTGTGCCGATCTCGTCGATGTGGGTGGCACCGGCCAACTTGTGCCTTCAGAGAAACTCCGAGATGACGAGCGCTTGGCGAAGATTGCCGGCGACTATGATAACGACACGTTTTGGCACGAACTCGTCACCCGCCTCGCCGACCGCGATCTGGCCACCGAACAAACGCGTCAATCGGTGCTGGGCACCGGCGGCCCCTCGATCGATGCCGATGCGCGCCTGCATAAGCTGGAAGACGCCTATTGGGACGAGTTCGAGAAGAACGACTTGGCTAATGTGATCATATTGCGGGGCGGTCGCGGCTAACGGGTTTCCTAGGGTATGGATTGGCGGGATGGATCGCCCGTAAAGTGAAATAGAACGATTCTACATGCAGGAGCTTTCCAATATCTTTGAGCGCTGAATCTAAGGTATTGCGTATTATAGGGTGATCACCCTAATGAACGAGCGGTGGCATAACCCATGAGCGCGCGTTCATCACTTCTGCGGGGCCTGATTCTAGGATTGTGCATGGCTGTGTCCCTGATGCGCGCGGAGACCGTTACGCTGAGTGGATCGTTTAGTGGCTCCACCATGGACCCGGGTTGGACTGTGGGAGGCACGGGTTATACGCCGGTGCTGACGGCCTCTTCCGCCGGGGGTAATATTGATACCGCAGGCAATGGATGGCTTCGCCTGACCAGTGCGGCCGGCAATCAGGCGACTTACGCCTACAATGCCAACGCGTTCGTCAGCAAAGACGCCACGATCGCCGCCGCTTTCGATTATGTTTCCTACGGGGGAAACGGTGCCGATGGCATCACGTTTTTCCTCGCCGATGCCAGCAAGACGTTCGGCGTGGGCGCTTACGGCGGTTCTCTGGGTTATGCGCAGAAGACCGCGGCGGGCGGCGCCACCGACATCAATGGCATGAACGGCGGCTACATCGGCCTCGGCATCGATGAGTATGGCAATTTTGCCAACAACAGCGAAGGGCGCATTGGAGGCTCCGATACAAGCACTGCCACGCTGACTCCCGACGCCGTCTCCGTGCGCGGTCCCGGCGACGGTCTCACGGGTTACGACTACCTCGGCGGCACGGGCACGCTCCCCGTCTCCTTGGATACGCCTGGCGCCGGCCCGCGGCCGACCGTGACCACGTTTCAGATCATCATCACGGCGACCAACCAGCTCACCGTTTACATGGATCGCGGAGCGACCGGCACCTTCACTTCGCTCTACAATATCGATCTCTCCGGCTACAGCCGCCCGGACAGCCTGATCATGGGCTTCACGGGTAGCACGGGCGGATCGACCAACATCCATGAAGTGCGGACCGTCGCCCTCGCCAGCGTCGTGGCCGACATCTGGACCAACGCCGCCGGCGACAGCAACTGGGGCACGAACAACTCCTGGTATGGCGATCCCTCAGGCCAAGTGCCGGCCAGCTTTGCCGACATCCTGCTCGACAACACCTATGTCAGCACGGCGCAAACCATCAACGTCGGCACCAGCCGCACCGTTCGCTCCCTTCAGATCGACGCCCCCTTTGCCTATACGCTCAACAACGGTTCGCTCACCTTTGATAGCGGTGGCATTCTCGGCCCGAGCGGAATCTTTGTTTCGAAGACGAATGGGTCCGCCACGCAGACGGTCAACCCGCCGATCACGTTAAACAACGGCATCCAGATCCAGAACAACAGCGCCGGTGCGCTGGTTCTTGGCGGCACGATCGCCACCAATGGCAAAACCATCGATCTGAACGGCACCGGCTCCACCACCGCCACCGGGGTGATCTCGGGCACCGGCGCCATCCGGCAGACGGGCACCGGCACCACCACGTTCTCCGGTGCCAACACTTATTCGGGCGCCACCACGATCTCCGGCGGCACGCTCAACGCCAACAACGCCACCGCCCTCGGCACCTCCGCCGTCACCTTGGCCGGCGGCACCCTCGGCTCGACCAACGCCAGCACCATTGGCAACACCGTCGCCCTCACCGGCAACGCCGGCCTTTCCGGCCTCACCTCGGGTGGCGCGCTCACCCAGACCGGCGGCAGCTACACGTTGAGCATGGCCAGCGCCACCCAATCCGGCGCCGTCAACCTCTCCAACGACACGACCGCCCGCACGCTCACCGTGCAAGTCGGCGGCGGCACTTCGACGATTTCCGGCATCATCGCCAACGGTGGCGGCAGCACCGGAGGCAGCCTCACCAAGACCGGCACCGGCACGCTCACCCTCTCCGGCGCCAACACCTACACCGGCACCACCACGATTTCCGCCGGCACCGTGAAACTCGGCGCGGACAACGTGCTGGCCGACACCTCCGCGCTGAACATCGCCGGCGGCGGCACCTTCGATCTCTCCGGCAACTCCGACAAGGTCGGCAACCTCACGTTCTCCAGTGGCGCCTCCATCGATTTCGGCTCCACCGCGACCAGCAACAGCTTTGTCTTCGCCAATCTCAGCCCTGCGCCCACCGGCGTGTTGACCATCAACAACTACGTCGGTCCCGACAGCAGCAACTTCACCGGCGCCGGAGACTTCCTCGGCTCCACCACCGCCCTTTCCGGCGCCTTGGTGAATCAGATCTATTTCTCCGGCTACGGCACCGGCTCGCTGCAAAACACCAGCCTCACCAGCGCCGGCAATGGCCTGGGCAACGCCTACCGCATCGCGCCCCAAGTCATCAACTGGAGCGGCTACACCTGGATCAGCAACGCCAACCAGGACTGGAGCCAAAACTCGAACTGGAACGGGAACGCCACCCCGCCGAACCTGGCCAACCCCACCGATGTGTTCGTGAACTTCGGCACCGGCACCCAGGCCACCGTCAACGCCAACACCAGCAGCACTATCAATGCGCTGCGCTTCAGTTCCGCCGCCATCGGCTACACCATCAGCGGCGCGAGCACGCTCACGTTTCAGAACGGAAGCAGCCTCGCCTTCGTGCAGCAGCAGTCCGCGAACAACCAGACGCTCAGCCCCGCGAGCATCGTCATCAAAAACAACCTGGTGGTGGACGTCACCGGCGCGGGCGACCTCACGGTCGGCGCGCCGATCACCGATGGCGCCTCCTCACTCAGTCTCACCAAGACCGGCTCCGGCGGAAAACTCATTCTCACCCAGGCCAACACCTACGACGGCGGCACCAGCATCCAGTCGGGCGTTGTCCAGGCTCAACACACCAATGCCCTCGGCACCGGCGCGGTGGCCGTCTCCGATGGCGCGGCGTTGAACCTGGCCGGTGGTATCAGCCCCACGAATACGGTGACCGTTGGCGGCTCGGGAGTCGGTGGCAACGGCGCCATCCGCAACGTCTCCGGCGCCAACACGCTCTCCGGCACGATCACGCAGACCGCCGACACCCGCATCCAATCCGACGCCGGCACGCTCACGCTTTCCGGCACGGTCGCCGGCACAGATAAAAACCTCACGGTCGGCGGCGCGGGCAACACCACGGTTTCAGGCACGGTCGCAACCGGCGCGGGCACCGTCACCAAAGACGGCGCCGGCACGCTCACCTACAGCGGTGCCGCGGCCAACACCTATACCGGCGACACCACGGTCAATGCCGGCACGCTCGCCCTCTCCAAAACCGCCAACGTCAACTCCGTGGTCGGCAACCTCGTCGTTAATACCGGCACCGTCAGCCAGACCACCTCGGGCCAGATCGCTTCTAGCAAAGCCGTCACCTTGAACGGCGGCACCTACGCGCTCTCCGATGGCACCGCCGGTTCCATCACCCAGACGGTTCAGACGCTCACCACGTCCAGCGGCAGCACGGTAAATCTCGGCACGGCCGACACCCTCACGGTGAGCGGCACTGGCATCAGCACGGTCAGCGGACTCATCACGGGCACGGGCGGTTTGGCGACGTCCGGCACGGGCACGGTTTTCCTCGGAGGAGCGAATACCTACAGCGGCGGCACGGCCATCGGCAGCATCGTCACGGCGGCGAACAGCACCAGCCTCGGCAGCGGCACGGCAACGGTCAGCAGCGGCGGCAATCTTCAGCTGCAAAGCGGCGTGAACCTCGCCAACGCCTTTACGCTCTCCGGTCCCGGCACCAACGCCAACGACGGCGCGATCGAAAACTTTTCCGGCAACAACACCCTATCCGGCGTCCTGACCCTCGCCGCCGCCACCCGCGTCCAATCCACCGACGGCACGCTCACCCTCGCCAACACGGTCGCCAATTCCGGCCAGACCCTCACGCTCGGTGGTCCGTCCGACACTGCGGTGACGGGTGTGATCACCGGCTCGGGTGGTGTCACCAAAGACGGTGCGGGCACGCTCACCTACAGCGGGGGCTCCGCCAACACTTACACCGGGACCACCACGGTCAGCGCCGGCACGCTCAACGTCTCGAAAACCGCCGCCGTTAACTCCGTGGCGGGCAACCTCGCCGTCAGCGCCGGCACCGTCAACCAGACCACCTCCGGCCAGCTTGCCACGACCAGTGGCGTCATCCTTACCGGCGGCACCTACAATCTCGAAGGCGCCGGCTCGGTCACCCAATCGGTCCAGACGCTCACCACGTCGAGCGGTAGCACCGTCAATCTCGGTGCCTCCGACACGCTCACCATCAACGGCAGCTCCGCCAGCACCGTTGCAGGCGTGATCTCTGGCACGGGCAATCTCACCCAGGCCGGCTCCGGCACCACCACTCTTTCCGGTGCCAGCACCTACACCGGCACCACCACGATCACGGCCGGCACGGTGCAACTCGGTGCGAGCAACCGCCTCGCCGATGCTTCCTCGCTGAATCTCGCAGGCGGCAACCTCAACCTCGCCGGCTACTCTGAAAAAATCGGAGACCTTGGCTTTACCAGTGGCGGCTCGCTTGATTTCGGCTCCACCGCAGGGAACAACAGCTTTGTTTTCTCGACGGTCAATCCGGCGGCCACCGGCGTGCTCACCGTTAACAACTACGTGGGCCCTACCGTCACCAGCGTGACCGACTCCGCTTTCGGCACCAGCGGCGATTTCCTCGGCTCCACGACGAGCCTCACCGCTGATCAAGTCGGCCAGATCTACTTCTCCGGCTACGGTGTCGGCTCCTTCCAAAACACCACTCTGCGAGACGCCGGCAACAGCCTCGGCAACGCCTATCGCATCGCGCCGACCGTGGACAATTTCGGTTACATTTGGACCCGCAACGACACTGGCAATCCCAACAACCGCACTTGGAACACGGGCTCCAATTGGAGCGGAAGCGCCGCCCCGCCTAACACCGCGAATCCGACCAACGTCTATGTGAGTTTCGGCACCGGAAGCCAGGCTGCGGTCGCCTTCGACGCCAGTGCTACCATCAACGCCCTGCGCTTCACCGGCGCCACCGCCTACACCATCAGCGGTGCTAACACGCTTACCTTCGACAACCGCGCCAACAACGCCGTCGCCTACATCCAGCAACAGTCCGCGCAGAATCAGGTCCTCGCCCCCTCCAGCATCGTTCTCCAAAGCAACCTCGTAGTCGATACCACCGCCGTTGGCTCGCTCACCATCAACTCCGCCATCAGCGGCACCGCCAGCCTCACCAAGACCGGCAACGGTGGTGCGCTCACCCTCGGCGGCACGACTGCCAACACCTACACCGGAGACACCACCGTCAACGCCGGCACGCTCAACCTCTCCAAAACCGCCAACGTCACCGCTGTCGCCGGCAATCTCGCGATCAATTCCGGCACGGTGAATCAAACCACCTCGGGCCAGATCGCCTCAGCGAAAACCGTCACGGTTGCCGGTGGCGGCACCTACAACCTCGAAGGCACCGGTTCGGTCACCCAGACGGTCGCGTCGCTCAACACCTCCAGCGGCAGCACGGTCAATCTTGGAGCCTCCGATACGCTCACGCTCGCCGGCACCGCAGCGAGCACGGTGAGCGGCCTGATCACCGGCACAGGTTCCCTCACCAAGAGCGGCACGGGCACGCTCACCTTGAACAGTGCCAACACCTACACCGGTGCGACCACGCTGAGCGCCGGCACCACCGCCCTCGGCGTGGCCAACGCCTTTAGCTCCAGCTCAGGAATCACCCTGGCCACCGGCGCCGTGCTCGACCTCAACAGTTACGCTCAGTCCATCTCCAACCTCCAAAGCGGCGGCGCCGGCAACTCGGGCGGCACCATCATATTTGACGGCTCGACCCTGACCCTCGCCGGCGGAGCGAGCAGCTTCGGAGGCGATTTCGGCTTCAGCAACGGCACCATCGTGATCAACGCGGGCCAGTCGCTCACGCTCACCGATTCGTTCAACGCGGCAAACATCAACATCGTGCTCAACGGGGGCTCGCTCTTTCTCGGTAACGGCCTCACCCAGACCTTCGGCACGCTTACGGTGAATGGCGCGACCGGCTCAGTGATCGATTTCGGCACCAGCGGGTCAACCGTCGCCCAGTTCAGCAGCGTCAACGTGACGGGTGCCGGCACGCTTTCGGTCAACAACTGGACTGATTATGTCGATTACTTCCTTTCGACCACCACGACCGGTGCCCAAGGCACGAGCCCCAATACCAAGATCGTGTTCGCCGGTTTTACCGGCGGCGACACCAAGTGGCGTCCCCTTACAGGTGGTGGCAACGGTCAGCTCACGCCCGTTCCCGAACCCTCGACTTACGGAGCTCTCATGCTCGGCGGTGCCGCCGGCCTGATGCTCTTGCGTCGCCGCCGCAGCAAAAATTAAAGCGCGAGGGCTGCCGGCCATCGCGCGGGTGCTCGGCCATGGCTTGCGCGGCCGTGCCGCCGCGTTGAGCTCACAACCGCTTGCTCATGCGATAGCGGTCGAAGTCCACGCCGTTGCGCTCCACGCGCTCGGGCGCGTCCACCGTGTAGCCGTGGCGCAGGAAAAACGGGTGGCTGATCAGGCTCGCGGCGGTGTGCATGCGGGCTATGCCGCGATGGCGGGCCTCCGCTTCCATCGCTCTTAATAGACGGGTCGCATGGCCGTTGCGTGATGCGCGGGCACGACAGTAGAGGAGCGAGATATAATCCGCGGGATCAAGCAGAGCGAAGGCGTCGATGCCCGCCTCGCTTTCGATGACGAGGCGATAGCCTTGCGCCATCATCGCGTGGAGTGCGTCATCATCGGCAAAGGCCGCCCATGCGTTTATTTGCTCCGGGGTGTAGAGCGAGGGGGCGATTTGCCGCACGGCATCGCGATACACGGCGAGAACCAGCGGAAGATCTTCGCCTCGATACTCACGAAGGATGGCAGGGTTGTTCATGGGCGCTGCTCCGAGACGCGGCAAAATGCCGAGTCTATCTTATCCGCGCAACTTACGCCGGCTCGAAGTAATCGAGGTCCTTGCCATGGGTTTCTTCGAGACCGTGCAGGGCCCACAACGCGAGCGCGATGCAGACTCCGCCCACGATCATCGCTCCCGGAAGAAGCCCGAACTGGTCCTTGCAGTATTTGAAGCTCAGCGTGATGGGCACGACCGCGCCGCGCACGAAGTTGGGCACGGTGGTCGCGACCGTGGAGCGCAGGTTGGTGCCGAATTGTTCGGCGCCGATGGTCACGAAAACCGCCCAGTATCCGATGCCCACGCCGAGTCCGAAGATGATGGTGTAGAACCAGCGTGATCCCGCGTCGGCCGAGAGGAAATACGCCGCCGTCCACGCCACGGTGAGCAGGATGAAGCCGAGCACGACCTTGCGCCGCGACCCCATCCATTGTGTGAGCAAGCCGCTGGCGAGGTCGCCGAAGGTGAGGCCGAGATACAAGATCGAGACGGCATAAGCCGCTTTTACTTCGCCGGAGATGCGCAGGGCCTTGGCAAATTCCGGCGAAAAAGTGACGAGCACGCCGACCACAAACCAACTTGGCAGGCCGATAAGGATGCAGCGCGCGTATTTGGAAAACCGTGACCAGCGCGTGAAGAGCGAAAGGAAGTCGCCGCGTTTCACGTGCGGCGCGGCGGCTTTCATCTGACTGAACATGCCGGATTCGGCCACGCTCACTCGCAGGAACAGCAGTGCGAGGCCCAGTCCGCCTCCGATGAAATAGGACGTGCGCCAGTGGACGAGTTCGGCGACGAGCCCGCCGACCACCGCCCCCATGACTCCGATGGTCGCGACGATGGCGGTTCCATAAGCGCGGCGTTCCTTGGATAAGACTTCCGAGACAAGCGTGATGCTGCCGCCGAGTTCGCCCGCGAGGCCGAAACCCGCGATGAAGCGCAATACGAGATAGAACTCAAAGGAGGTGACGAAGCCGTTGGCGATGTTGGCCAGCGAGTAGAGCAGAATGGAGCCGAAGAGCACGGTGAGCCGTCCGATGCGGTCGCCGATCACGCCGAAGAAAATGCCGCCGAGCAGCATGCCGATCATCTGCCAGTTGAGCAGGCTGACGCCGCTGTTGACGAGTTGGTCCGCGGGCACGCCGAGGTCGCGCAGGCTGGGCACGCGCAGGATGGCGACCAACGTGAGGTCGTAGATGTCCACAAAATAACCCAGTGCGCCGACGACCACGGCGGGTTGAAGGACTTCACGAAAGGTAGAGCGCGACGACGGGGAGGGCGGCATGGATGAAGCCGGAGGATGGGCGGAGCTGTCTGAATGCATTATGGTGCTTTCGCGTGGTTCAGGCGGGTGAACAAGTCGAGGTAGGCCTGCGTTTGGCGAGCCGGGTCGAAGGCTTCGCGTGCGAAGAGCCGCGCGGCCAGGCCGGCTTGGGTGCGCACGGCGGCGTGATGGAGGTAGCGTCGCAGAGCGAAGATGAACGCCTCGCGATCATGCATCGGGATCACTTCGCCCGTGATGCCGTTGCGCAGGCATTCGGACACGCCGCCGGCGGAGTAGGCCACCGCCGGCAGGCCATGAGCCTGGGCTTCAATGAGGAAATTGGACAAGGATTCGGACGTGGACGTGAGCACGGCGATGTCGGCGGCCCGATAAAGCGGCGTGGGGTCCGCTTGGAAGCCGAGGAATTTGACCCGGTCGCCGATGCCCAATTTTGTGGTCAGTGCTTCGCAGGAGGCGCGTTCCGGTCCTTCGCCGGCAAACCAGAGCTGCCAGTCGGTCTCGCGACCAAGCGAGGCGACGATTTCGATCAATGCGCGCTGGTTTTTTTCGGGCCGGAACATGCCGACACAGAGGAGCACGCGGGTTTTCGGGCCGGCGCCATGGCGCGCGCGCAATTCGGTTTCCCGGACGGTGCCGGCGCCGGCGGGAAACACCAGGGCGTTGTGAATCACGGATACACGTGACGCCGGCAGGTTGTAAGCGCGCGTGAGGATCTCGGCCGACTCGCCGCTATTGGCGACGACGTGCGCGTTGGCGTGCAATGAGCTCCGAAAGAGCCAAGGGAGGGGCTTGCCGGTGCGCATCGTGCCGACCACGGCGGTGCGGGGCAGGGCGCGTTGCAGGCGTCCGGAATGGCAATTGGCCATGCGGCCCATGCAGAGGACCACATCGGGGGAGGCGGCGCGGGCGGCGCGGAGCAGGCCGGGGGCGAACCAGTTCAGGGTTGTATCGAAGGACTGGAGACTGCTGTGGCGAACCGGTGAAAGCGAGGGGGCGAGCGTGCCGCCCGGCCGAAAGGTCACGACCTCGGATGCATGCCCGGCGGCGGCGAAGCCCTGGGCCAGCAGGATGGTCTGCCGCTCGGTTCCGCCGCTTCGGAGGATGTCTTGAATGAGCAGGATGTTCATGCGGAGGAGGCCAACGAGCCGGAGGTGGTGTGCTTTGGCTGGAAGAGCTCGGCGGCCGCCTGTTCCCAAGTGGTGCTTCGCGCCCAGGCGCGGCCTGCTTCCCCCATGCGTCGCCGCAGGGTGGAGTCGGTGAGGAGCCGGCGGAATGCCTCGGTGAGCGCGGCAGGTTGATCCGGAGCGATCAGGAACCCCGTCTCGCCCTCCACGACCGCTTCGGCGACGCCGCCCACGCGATGCGCCACGACCGGAAGGCCATGGGCGGAGGCTTCGAGGTAAACGAGCCCGAACCCCTCCACGCTATGCCCATGGTCGATGCTGGTGAGGGCAAACACATCGGCTCGGGTATAAACGCGGTCGAGTTCGTCGTCGGGCAGGTTGCCAAGAAAACGCACCGTGAGGCCGGGAATCGCGGCGGTTTCGCGAAGGATTCGTTCGTAACGCGACTTGCTCGTGCTGCCGGCGATCCAGTATTCGGTGCGGGCGGCGAGGTCGGGGGGGAGGGCCTGCAACGCTTTCAACGTGAGCAACTGGCCCTTGCGCGGATGCAGCCGCCCCACCGTGAGAACCACCAGCGGACGGACGGGGGCGTCGGAGGGCGTTTTGTTTTCGGGAGGAGTGGCGGCAAACCCGGCTCGCAGCGCTCCGGGCGACAACACGGTTTTGGCGGTGGCTTCAGGGAAACGCTGACAAAGGAGGCCGTGAACGTGCCGGGTCAACGTGCTGATGCGAAAAGCATGACGGATCAACCGACGCGTAAACCAGCGGGTTGCAGGATCTGCGTGGAAACGAAGGACCTCGGAGCCATGAAACGTAAGCACCAGCCGACGTGGCAGAAAGGAGCGGACCGGCAGGAGGGTCATCAAGGCCAGCATCGGGCCTGGCTCCGGGAAGTAGACCAGCGTGTGGCGCAGCCGTCGGCGTTCACGAATCAGCCAGGAAATGGCCTTAAACCGGCATAACAGGTTGTGGGTTCCCGAAATCGGCATCCGTCGCACAATGAAAGGCCAGGTTTTCTCATCGGTTGGCTCGGCGCGTTGCGCCCACACTTCGACCTGATGACCAAGGCTCGCGGCGGCCTGAGCTATTTCCTCTGTAAATGTGGCGATGCCACCACGTTTCGGAAAAAACTCATGCGTGATAATAACCACGGGGCACAAGTCGGTGACACTCATGAAAACGTAGATCTGTTGCGGATATTCCCCCACGAATGCAAGCACCGTTCCCCCTTGAGTGCAGGCTTGCGCCCACCGACCAGCCCGAGTGGCATGGCAACGGCTTATTGCTATTCAAACCCGATAAGTTAACGAGAATCATGCCTGAAACCGAACTTCCCTCCACGGCTGTCCCTTCTACAGCTAAAGCCATGCCGCAGAAGCAGTTTGTCGATGAAACAACCCTGCGTGAAAGCCTGCGGAGGTGTTCGGAGAAGACCGTCGAAGCCGCGATCGCCTACACGCAAACCGAGGACGCCCGTCACATACCGGCGATCATCATTGGCATCTTGGAGCGTTTTGTTGAGCCGGATCTACGTCCCCGGTTGGCAACCGATGACAGCGACGAACTCCGGGTGATCGAGGACCTCGGGCTCGATTCCCTCACGATGATGGAAATCGTCATGCTCGTGGAAGAAGTGACGCAAACGCGCATCGAAAACGAGGAGTTGCGCGGCCTGGTGACCATCGGGGACATCAAGACCTTCGTGGATTGCCGCGCGCGCGGACTGCAGCCGCCTGCCCCGGCCAAACACATCATCGGTGAAGAGTTGCGCGCCCTCATGCCGATTCAGGCTCCCTTTTTGTTCTTGGACGATGCCCGGGTTGGGCCCGCTCAAGCCACCGCCAGCTACCGTATCACCGGGCAGGAGTTTTTCCTGGCAGGCCATTTCAAAAACAATCCCGTGATGCCCGCCTCGATCATGTTGGAGGCGCTCGGCCAGCTTGGCGTGTTGCACCTGCTCGCCGGGCTTCCGGTTGACGCCGGCAAAGTCGTGGGCGCCTCGACGATTTTCTTCGCGTCCACCGATGGCGTGCGCTGCTCGCGCGTGTGCAAGCCGGGCGACGTGCTCAGCCTCACCCTCAAGCCGAAGCGTGTGAAAGCGCCTCTGGCCGTTTACACGGGCAACATTCGCGTGGGACAGGAAAAAGCCGTCGTCGCGGAGGAAATCACGCTCACCTTTGGCGTGATCGATGCCCCGGTGTCCGAACCGGCGCCGACGCTTTCCTTGGATACCTCTCCCGTCGCCTCGGTTTCGACGGCGTGAGCAGCCATCCCTAATCAACCCCAGATTGGTCGTTCTGGGTCTCGATCTCGCCATCACCCCTGCCTGCCATGCCGCGCGTTTTCATCACCGGATTGGGTTTCATCACGAGCATTGGAAATACGGCCGCCGCCGTTGAGCTCAGCCTGCGCGAACTGCGTCACGGTTTGGTTCGTCATCCGGCGTTTGATGGGGACAACGTTCCGGTCAAAGTGATCGCGCCCGTGCGTGATTTCCAAACCGACTCCGACGACCCGGAGGACTGGATTATCCCCGCTCCCTATTCGGTTAAGCGTGAGCAATTGCGCAGTCTCAGCCCCAATGCGCTTTATGCCACCTGCGCGATGCAGCAGGCCATCGCCGACGCCGGTCTTTCCGCCGAGGATGTGTCGAATGAAGACACCGGGCTCTACGCCGCCTCGGCCGGTTCCCCCCGCATGTTGGCTCATCAGGTCAACCGCATGAATCAACACGGCGTCATGCGCTGCCCGCCGCTCGGCGTGGTGGCCAGCATCGCCGGCACGGTGCAGTTCAACTTGGTCGCACATTTCAAAATTAAGGGTGCCTCCACGGGTTTTACCTCGGCCTGCGCCGCCTCGGCCCACGCGCTCGGCTTCGCCTTCGATGAAGTCGCGCTCGGCCGGCAGAAGCGGATGTTCGTGGTCGGTGCCGAGGATGGTAATCGCGAGACCGTCCTGCCGTTTGCCTCCATGCGCGCGCTCTCGCTCAATCCCGATCCCGCCACGGCTTCGCGACCCTTCGACAAAAAGCACGACGGCTTCGTCGGCACGGGCGGGGCGACCGTGTTGGTGATCGAAAGCGAAGAGGAAGTCGCGCGCCGCGGCGTCAGGCCCTACGCCGAAGTGCTCGGCTGGGGGCAGGCTTCCGACGGCCACAACGTCGCCATGTCGCACCCCGAAGGCGCGGGCTTGGCCGCCGCGATGCGGCGCGCCTTCAAGGCGACCGGTATCGGCGCGGCGGACGTGGATTACATCAACGCCCACGCCACCTCGACGCCCATCGGGGACGCCTCCGAGTGCAAGGCGCTGCGTGCCGTGCTCGGCGAGCACGCCTCGCGCGTCTCGGTGAGCAGCACGAAGGCGCTCACCGGCCACGGACTCTCGCTTGCCGGCGCGATGGAGGCAGGCTTCTGCGCACTCGCGCTCAAACGTGGTTTTATCCCGGGTTCGGCGCACATCACCGAACTCGATCCGGCCTGTGACGGGCTCAACATCGTGCGCACCACCGAAGCGATCCAGCCCCGCATCGTGCTCAACAACAGCAGTGGTTTCGGCGGGGCCAACGTGTGCGTGGTCTTCAAGGCAGTCGCCTGACCCGCGGTCCATCTGTGGAAACCCCCGCGCGCTCCGAACCACGCCCCCCCTCATCCCCAGCGACCAATGCCCATTTGTCACTTAATAAGTTACAAATGGGCTCGGGGCGTGTGGCTGGCGGGCGCGGCTCAAAGGGGCCGGGAGTTCCGCCGGTCATCGCCTATATCTTCACCACGTTTCCCAAATCGACGGAGACGTTTCTGCAGCGCGAGGTGACTGGCCTGCGTTCACACGGGGTCAACCTGCGACTCTATTCCATGTGGGGCGGTGGCGGTGAATTCGACGGGTTGCCGGTCACGCGTTTTCCCAAGTGGAAACTGGCCACTCTGGTCGTGTGGCTGCCGTGGCTGGTGGTGTGCCGACCCCGCGTAGTGATTGAATTGATACGCGGCGTCTATTCGCGACGTGCGCCGTCCTGGCTGAATTTTTTCGAGAATCTGCTCGGGCTCGGCTTCGGGTTGGTTTACGCGGCACATTTCCGGAGCCTGCGACCGGCGCACATCCATGTCGTCTGGGGCGGCGGTCCGGCCGCGGCGGCGTGGTTGCTGTGGCGACTCGACGGGCATGCCTACAGCGGCGCGGGACACGCCTACGATTTATACCAGGATGGTGGCGACTGGTGGCTGAAGGAGAAGCTGACGCCCGCGCTCTTCATCCACACCTCGACCGAGATGGGTCGGCGCACGCTTTTGGGGAAAGGCCTGGCCGACGAGAAAATCCACGTCATCCGGCGCGGGTTGAACACGCTGCCGGCGCTCAAGACATTGCGCACGCCGCGCCCGACGTTGCGGCTGTTATGCGTCGCGCGACTGGTGCCTAAAAAAGGTTTTATCCATCAACTGCGCATCTACGCCGCGTTGAAAGCGGCGGGTGTGGCGTTCGAGGCCCGCATCGCTGGGGACGGCCCTTTGCGCGCCGAACTCGCTGCGCTGGCCCGCACACTGGGGGTAGCCGAAGAAGTCGTGTTTCTCGGACATCGTCCGCAGTCGGAAATCGCGGAGCACCTCGCCTGGGCCGACGTGTTGCTGCACACCGGTGTGGTCGCGGCGGATGGCGACCGCGATGGATTGCCCAACGTGATTCCCGAGGCGATGAGCGCGGGAGTCCTCGTGGTGACGTCACCGGCTGCGGCCACCACGGAGGCGATCAGCGATGGACAAACCGGACGGGTGGCGGCACCGGAAGCAGCTGATGCGTGGGTGGCGATCCTGCGCGAATTGCGCGACGACGACGCGCAAGCCGGACGATTGCGCGTGGCTGCGCGGGCGTGGGTCGAGGCGAATTTTGATGCGCGCAAAAACAGCGGACGACTGGCGGCCTTGTATGCGGAGGTGACGTCCGCATGAGTGAGGTCCGACCCGAGGTCAGCATCATCATGGCGACCTACAATCGCCTCGATTTGACACAGCGCTGTCTGGCCACGCTTGAGCGCTCGCTGGCCGGCGTGGTTTACGAAGTGTTGATCATTGACGATGTGAGCACCGACGGAACCCAGGATTTTTTAAAAACGCTCGGCGCGCCTTACCGTGTTTTTTTGAACGAGCAGAAGGGGAATTTCGCGATCAACAATAACCTCGGCGCACGCGAAGCGCGGGCGGAGCGGCTGCTCTTTCTCAATAACGACACCGAGCTGGCGCCGGGCTGGTATGAACCGTTGCGCGAAGGACTGGAGCGTTTTCCCGACGCGGGATTTATCGGCAACCTGCAGACCAACCCTTCGACCGGTCGCTACGATCATATGGGAGTGATTTTCGCGCCTTGGCTGACACCGGCGCATTACGGCCAGCATTACGCGCGCGTGCCGGCGTGGTTGCGGGCGACGGAGTTCGCGCCATGGAGTGCGGTGACAGCCGCGTGTTGTCTCACGCGACGCACGACGTTTTTTGAGGCGGGCGGTTTTGACGAGGCCTACGTGAACGGTTGTGAAGACATCGACCTGTGTTTGCGGATGCACCGTCAGGGCCGGCGTCATTACGTGGCCAATACGAGCGAGATCGTGCATCACAAAGGCGCATCGCCGGGGCGAAAAAAATTCAACGACGTAAACCTTGAGCGATTAAAATCCCTCTGGGGCGACTACATCCGCGCGCATTTTGTTGAGGCCGACGCGAGGCGGTTTGCCCAAACTTATCTGCGCAAGACGCTGGTTTACCCGTGGAAATCCAACCTCGGCAAAACGTGGGCCTGTCTGCTGATACTCGCTGGGCTGCGGAAGCCTCTTAACTGCGCTTGATCGCGTAGGCCATGGCATCGCCGATGCGGTCGATCTGCTCGTCGGTATGGCCGGCGGAGATGGCGGTGCGGATGAGGTCCTTGCCGACGGGCACGGCCGGGGCGATCGACATGACGGTGAACACGTTTTTCTCCAGCAAGGCCTGCCAGAACGCGTAGGCGCGTTGCTTGTCGCCGATCACGATGGGCACGGCGGGCGTTTCGCTGCCCCAGGTGTCGAGACCGAGTGATTTGAGCATCGCGGTGTAGCGGCGCTGATTGGCCCAGAGGGGCTCAATGGGATCGTGATCTATTAACCCGGATTCCGCGATTGGACGTCAAGCGGTGAGGTTTTCGTAAGACGAAGATGAGGCTTGGAGCGGGGGGCGAGGTGTTCGCGGATGCAATCGCGGCGGGATTGCGAGGCGCTCGGCGAACTCGCCCGCCTCGAAGTGATCGTCGAGCCGCCGCCAGTCGCCCCCCCCCGGCGGCCGCACGTTTGAGCGAGGAGGTGAGGCGGGCCACGACGATGTAGGACAGCTTACGTTTCTCCAAAAACTCCAGCAGCTTGCCGTCGAAAAAGCCGCTGTCGGCCCGCACGCCGCGCCCGGCGGGAGGGCAAAAAGGGGACTGGGAGGGTATGATCCGGGGACGTAGGTTTTATAGGTCGCAAAGTTCCCGATGATGCGCCCGGCAGGCTCCCGTGCGCACCTCACCCGCGGGAACCGTGCTCGTGGCTTGCGCTTGGGTCGCGCTGCGCCTGGTCGGTCTGCGGCGCGGCGCTCGCAGTGTCCGCGCGCGCGCCCTGGGTGGTGGAGGTGTCTGAACCTTAGCAGGCTTGCGGATGCGGGGTGGAGTGCTCATCGGTGTGTGCCTCATGCCCATTCCGCCCGTCATTTATGAAGACGATACGCTCATCGCTTTTGATAAGCCGAGCGGGATGCTGGTTGCTCCTGATCGCTGGGACAAACAACGCGAAAACCTCATGGGCCTCGTCCATGACAAGATGGGGCACGGCGTCGCCAACGTGCATCGGCTCGACGCGGACACCAGCGGCATCCTCTTGTGCACCAAGGAAAAGTCCGCGCTCGATTTTGTCAGCGGGCAGTTTCAATCGAAGACGGTCGCCAAGGTTTACCACGCGTTATGCGTCGGCACGCCGGCGCCGGAGTTGTTTGCTCTGCTGGACCCCGACGAGGCGGAGGAATTGCCGGCACCGCTCGCGCCCGACGAGTTTTTGGTCAATCGCGACCTGATCGAGGATGAGACGCAACCGGGGCGCATGCGCACGATCCGGAAAAAGGGCAAAGCCAGCCAGACGATCGTCAAGGTGCTGGAGCGGTTCGTGGGATTTACCCTCGTCGAATGTCGACCGCTGACAGGTCGCACGCATCAGATCCGCGTGCATCTGCAATACAGCGGGCTGCCGATTTTGAACGATCCGTTTTATGGTGACGGCGCGACCGAGTTGAAACTTTCGTCGCTCAAGCGCGGTTACAAGGGGCGCATCGACGAGAAGCCGTTGATCAGCCGCCTGGCGTTGCACGCGAGCCGGCTGACGGTGAAGCATCCGGTCACCAAGGAGAAGGTCCTCATCCTGGCGCCGTTGCCCAACGAATTCGAGGTGGCGTTGAAATACCTGAGAAAATTCGCGGCCTTGAAGTGACGAGTCTGGAAGCGGGAGTGGCCGGTGAACCGGTCCAATTGCGAACGGTCTGTTTAACAGATGCGGGTTCGTCTTTCCTTGGTTATTTTTGCCGTCGGCGCGTTGGTATCTTTTATACGCGCCGAGCAGCCGGCCTTGCTCACCAAGGCGGTCAACCAGTGGGCGGAAGGGCGGCAGGAACTTGCGTTCACCCAACGCACGCGCGCGCTCAACGACGATCTCACCGTGCGTTACGAACGCATCGAGCGCTATGATCCCTCCTTGCCCGATGACCGGCGGTGGCGACTGATCGAGGTCAACGGCAAGCCACCCACCGACGAGGAGCGGCAGGACATCGAGGTCAAACGCAACCGCAAGCCGCGCAAACGCGCCGGAAATCCGCCCGCGCGGTATCTGGATCTCGAAAGCGCAAAGCTCGTCAGCCAGACGGATCGCCGGGCGTATTTTGAACTCGGTATCAAGCCCGAGGCCGCCCGTTTTGTTCCTTTGGACAAGGTGGTGGTCCGTCTCGCCATCGATAAATCAACCGAGACCATTGATCACATCAGTGCGTTTCTCCGTGAGCCCATGCGGATCGCTTTCGGACTCGCCAAGATCATCGACGTGGATGTCGACCTGCAGTTCGACGAACCCGCCGATGGTTCGTCCTCCGTCTCGGAAGTCGCCCCGACCAGCTCCGCCCGTGTCAAAATGTCCAAATTCGGCAACCCTTTGGAATTCACCTGGAGCGACTTCAAGGAAGTGCCCGCTTACCGCTGAAAAAGGAGGGGATTCCTTGCTTTGGAGTCCCGCTGCTTCTGCAGCGGGCTACGTCGGGCAAGGTAGCCCTGCCCGGGAGGGCAGAGAATTTGAGAAGGGATACGGGTTTTTAAAAAACCCAAGACGTTCCGGTGTCGTTGTAACATTTGTGAAACACGCGGAAATCCGCTGGGAGACATCGGTCTCATTCGATAAGGTGATCGGCATGGCAGAGACCAAACCCAAGAAAATCCTCGTGGTGGATGACGAGTCCGATGTCACCACGTTGGTCGCGTATCACCTCAAGGCGAAGGGCTTTCAGGTCGAGGTCGTCAATGACCCGAATAGCAGCATCGGCACCGCTCGCACGTTTTTGCCCGACCTCGTCATCCTAGATGTGATGATGCCCGATTTGAACGGCATCCAGATCTGCCGGATGTTGCGCGCGGATCCCAAGCTCAAGAAAGTTCCGGTCATCTTCCTGACCGCCAAGGCCGAGGAAAACGACCGCGTGCAGGGACTCGAAACGGGGGCGGATGATTATATCTGCAAGCCTTTTAGCACAAAGGAACTGGTGCTGCGGGTGCAGACGATTTTGCGTCGGTTGTCCGACGGCGCACCCGAGGAGCCGAAGCGGCTCCAAGTGGGTGAGATCGTCATCGATACCGAGCGCCACGAGGTGCAGATCCACGGGAAGTCGGTGGAGTTGACGGCCACGGAGTTTAACCTGTTGCGCCTGCTGATGGAGCGTCGCGGCCGGGTGCAGACGCGCGAGCACTTGCTGCTGAATGTGTGGAACTACGAAACCGAGATCGAGACGCGCACGGTGGACACGCATGTGCGGCGGCTGCGCGAGAAGCTCGGCACCGAGGCGGATTGGATTGAGACGATCCGCGGAGTCGGTTACCGCATGGCCGAACGCCGCGTGGTGGAGCCGGGCGCATCCATCGCGCGCGGCTGAGCAAACGGCAGCGTTGCAGTGTCCGCGGGGGCGCTGCTTTCTCCAGTTGTCGCACTGCCAGTATGTCTATCGCCATTACGATTGTTCTGACTCTCGCCTTGGGTTTTGCGTTGTTAAAAATCATGGCCCACCGGCGCGCGGTGCAGGCATTGCAGCAGTCGATTTTTCGCAAACAGCCCCTTTTGAATGATGAATTGCCCGGTGCGGCCGGTGCGGGCTGGGAGCAACTGCGTCTCGCGAGCAACGAACTCATAGCTGAAAACAGCCAGTTGCAGCAGCAGCGCATGGGGCAACTGGCGCAGTTGGAGGCGACGTTGGGCAGCTTGCAGGAGGCCGTGCTGATCGTGGATGCGAGCAACTACATCCTCCTCGCGAACAAGGCGCTGCAGGCGATCTCATCGCGGGCGGCCACGCAGATCATCGGACACCGGCTCGAGCTGGTGCTGCACAGCGCGGAGTTTCTGACCTACGTCGAGGCGGTTCGCCTTGGCAAAGCCCAGCCTCAGCACGAAGTGGAACTCGTCGAAGGCGGGCGCACCACTTGGCTGGAGGTCACCGGCACGACCATTCAGAGCCAGGGCAGTTCGCGCGGGCCGTGGACGCTCTTCGTGCTTCATGACATCACCAAGCAGAAAAAACTGGAGGCCGTGCGAAAGGATTTCGTGGCCAATGTATCCCACGAGCTGCGCACGCCGTTGAGCGTCATCAAGGGCTACGTTGAAACGCTCGTCGACGGGCATCAGGACATCCCTGTCGAGGATCGCGAACGCTTCCTCAAGACGATCCAGCGCCACACGGAGCGGCTTAATTCGTTGCTCGAAGAATTGTTGGTCCTCTCGCGACTCGAGTCGATCAACCCCGGCCTGCATCGCGAATCGGTCGATCTCCAGGCGCTGCTTGCGGCGATCATCGATGATTATCACGGACGCCCCGCCACGGCCGATCACGTGTTGGACCTCACCATCGATCCCGCTCACGGCGTGCTTTTCGTCGATCCGCTCAAGATCACCCAAGTCGTGGAAAACCTCTTGGACAACGCGCTCAAATACACGCCGCCCGGCTCGCGCATCCATCTCACCACCCGCCTTCAGGGGTTGGGCGAGATTATCGTGACGGTGAGAGACAACGGTCCCGGTATTCCATCCGAGGATCTTCCGCATCTCTTCGAGCGCTTTTACCGCGTTGATAAAGGCCGGTCGCGCGACAAGGGCGGCACGGGGCTCGGCCTCTCCATCGTGAAGCACATCGTGCAGCTCCATGGCGGGCGGGTGTGGGTCGAGAGCAAGCAAGGCGAGGGAACCGCGTTTTTCTTCAGTTTGCCGCTGCGGGCTAATCCCCAAGGATAATTCGTTCTGCGCGTCTCTCTCTTGCCGGGGTTTGTGATGTTCGTTGTTGAGCGTCGCCGTCGCTGTGCGTAATTCCGCTCTTACTTCATGCCGCTGGAAATCGCCCAAGCCCTCACTGCTTCCCGACTCGCCGATCTGCGCGCGCAACTCGCGCCCCTGCTCCAGACGACGCTGCCGGTGACGTTGGAAATCGGCAGTGGCCACGGCCATTACCTGACGGCTTACGCCGAGGCGCATCCGGACCGTTTTTGCATCGGCATCGATTTGATCGGCGATCGTCTGGACCGTTCGCGGCGCAAGTCCGACCGAGCCGGCCTGAAGAACATCGCCTGGCTGCATGCCGACGTCCGCCTCTTTCTCGAAGCGTTGCCGGCCGAGACGCGTCTGGCGGAGATATTTCTTTTGTTTTCCGACCCGTGGCCCAAGCGCCGGCATTGGAAAAACCGAGTGTTGCAACCGGAGTTTCTCACGGCGTTGGCCGCGCGGGCGGGGGCGGGGGCGCGTTTTTGTTTTCGCACGGACCACGCGCCGTATTTCGCGCAAGCCAGCGAATTTATTCGTGAACACCCCGAGTGGCGCCTTGTCCCGGAAGAGCCCTGGCCGTTTGAACTCGCCACAGTGTTTCAGCTCCGCGCGGACGAACACCAATCGTTTATCGCCCGGCGGAACGGGTTCCGCGCACCGTAAAAGTTCTGCCAGGAATGATGGAAATTAGTTCAACCACGCGCCCGCGTGTTTGAACTAATTATGAGTGACTGCATTAGTGTGATTAATTTCAGGGGTTGACGGCATCAAAACCGTTCTCCTAGGTCTTGTCCTTTTCCAAACACGCCTTGCTCTCTCGCGCACCCATGTCCGCACTCAAAACCTTCGCCCTTTCGACGCTATTGCTCGCCACTGGCGCGACCGCGTTCGCCTCTGAAGGCGGACACGAGGCCCCCGCGGCGCTCGATGGTGTGCTCGGCCTTCCGATCACCAACAGCATTCTCACCAGCTTTGTGGTCACTGCGCTGTTGATCGTCGGCATTCGTTGGATGGTTGGAAAGCCCCGCATCATCCCGTCCCGCGGCCAGTCCGTCTTCGAGTCCCTCATCGACGGCTTGCGCGAGATCCTTGAGCCCATCGTCGGCAAGAAGGCGATGCGCGGCGCGTTTCCCCTGCTGCTCTGCTTCTTCATCTTCATTCTCGTGCATAACTGGAGCGGTTTGCTGCCGTTTATCGGCACCGCCGGTTGGGGCTCGGTCGATGCCGAGGGTCACTTCCACCTCACGACCCCGCTCTTGCGTCCGCACACCTCCGAGGTCAACGGCACGCTCGCCCTCGCTCTGGTGTCCTTTGGCGCCTGGCTCATCCTCATTTTCAAATACGCCGGCCCGAAGCTGATCTGGCACGACCTCTTCGGCAACAAGGCCAACAAGGCCGAGCTGCCCGCGCCGATGTATTATTTTCTCTCGCTGGTATTCCTGGCGGTCGGCGTCATCGAAATCATTTCCATCGCGATTCGCCCGATCACCCTTTCGGCCCGTCTGTTCGGCAACGTTTACGGCGGTGAAAACCTCCTTCACGCCACGAGCTTCGTGTTCGCGGGCTACTTTCTCGAAATCGTCGTCGGCCTCGTGCAGGCCTTCGTGTTCACGCTCCTCTCCGCCGTTTACATCGGACTGATCTGCAACCACGGCGACGACCACGGCCACCACGCCGACGAGCACGCGGCGCACTAATCCCTTTCCCGACTGCCGTCGCGGGCCCACGTGCCACACCAAACGCGAAGGCGGACGGACCAACACAACCCACCAAACCACACACCTACCATGGAAAAACTCCACATCGGTCTCGCCGTTTTCGGCGCCGCCATCGCCGTCGGTCTCATCGGCTTCCGCACTGTTGAAGCTGTCGGCCGCAATCCGCAGGCCCAGGGCAAGATCCTCCCCCTCGCCCTCGTTCTTGGCGCGTTCGCCGAAGGTCTTGGCATTCTCGCCATGATCCTCCTCAACAAGTAATCCGCTTGTCCTTTGTGCCGGGGCGGTTCTCCCGCTCCGGCCTTCTCCTTTTCCCGTTCCCACCCTTTTGCCTGTCGCCATGCTGACCTTCCTCGCCGCCGCCTCTGTCGAAGCCGCCCACGTCACCGCCGGTGAATCCGGTGCCGCCGCCCTTGCCCAGCGCTTCGGCATCGAAGGCAAATATGTCCTGATGCAGTTTGTGAGCTTCGCCATCCTGGCGTTCGTCCTCTACAAATTCGCCATCAAGCCGACGCTCGCCACCATGGACGAGCGCAACGCCAAGATCGACGCCGGCCTGAAGAACGCCGAAGCCACCGCCGCCCAGCTCGCGCAGGCCCAGGTCACCGCCGCCGCCCAGCTCAAGGAAGCCCAGGCCGCCGCCGGCAAGATCATCGAAGAAGCCCGCAAGACCGCCAAGGAACTCTCCGATCGCGAAAGCGCCGCCGCCACCGAGCGCGCCAACGCCCTCATCGTAAAGGCCCAGCAGGCCATCGAGCTCGAGCGCAAGAAGACCCTCGACGAAGCCCGCGCCGAGATCGCCCGCCTCGTCGTCACGACCACCGAGCGCGTCCTCGCCAAGAAACTCACCGACTCCGACCGCGCTGGATACAACGAGTCCGCCGCTCGCGAGCTCACCAACGTCTAATCTCCCGCCATGGCCACCGGCAAACCCCAGATCCAGCAGCTCGCCCGCCAGCTCTTCACAGTGAGCCTCGTGGACGGCCGCCTCTCGAATGAGCAGGTCGCCGGCGTGCTTGCCTACATCGAGAAGAACCACGCCGCCAACGCAGTCGCCCTTCTCAACGCCTACCAGCGTCTCGTCGCCGCCGAAGTCGCCAAGGGCGTCGCCGTCGTCGAGCACTCCGGTCCGGTCAGCGAAGCGACCCTCGCCGGCATCGCCGCCGGTCTCACCAAGCGTTACGGTCGTCCCGTCACCGCGACCGCCAAGGCCAACCCGAGCCTCCT
>Ga0307410_10000001_pt1 | contig 162839 bp, 148 predicted proteins | sample 322Ometagenome_3_FD_203707 | JGI IMG/M metagenome (GOLD analysis project Ga0307410, IMG submission 203707) | Maize rhizosphere microbial communities from greenhouse at UC Davis, California, United States - 322HYB-O-3 | ecosystem: Host-associated > Plants > Roots > Rhizosphere > Soil | place... | reverse complement strand
GAAGAGGTTGAGAACGAGTCATGCGAAGCGACCAAGCTTAGAAATAGCCCGCCTTCTTGCGGTCTTCCATGGCGGTCTCGGAACGTTTGTCGTCGGCGCGCGTGCCACGCTCGGTCTGGCGGGCGGAGGCCACTTCTTGAATGATCGCGCCGAGATCGGCGGCGTCGGACTCGACCGCACCGGTGCAGGTGCTGTCGCCCACCGTGCGATAACGCACCGTGCGGGTCTCGTATTTCTCGTCTCCGAGCAGCGTGATGTAGGGCGATTTCGCAAGAAGCACGCCGTTGCGGTTCACGACCTCGCGCTGGTGGCTGAAATAGATCGATGGGATATCGAGCTTTTCGCGGGCGATGTATTGCCACACATCCATCTCCGTCCAGTTGGAGAGGGGGAACACGCGGAAGTGTTCGCCTTGGTTTTTGCGACCGTTGAAGAGATTCCAGAGCTCGGGGCGCTGGTTCTTTGGGTCCCATTGGCCAAACTCGTCGCGGTGCGAGAAAAAGCGTTCCTTCGCGCGGGCTTTTTCCTCGTCACGACGGGCGCCACCCAGGCAGGCGTCATAACGAAACTCCTCGATGGTATCGAGCAGCGTGATCGTCTGAAGACCGTTGCGAGAAGGATTTGGGCCTTTCTCTTCCTGTGCGCGACCAGCCTTGATGGAGTCCTCGACGTAGCGGACGACGAGGCGGCTGCCGGTATCCTTGGCGAGCCAGTCGCGGAAAATGATCGTTTCCTCAAAATTGTGCCCGGTATCGATGTGAACGAGCGGGAACGGGATCTTGGCGGGGGCGAAGGCCTTTTGCGCCAGACGCACCATCACGATGGAGTCTTTGCCACCGGAGAACAGCAGCGCCGGCCGCTCAAATTGGGCGGCGACTTCGCGCATGATGAAAATGGCCTCGTGTTCGAGTTGGGCGAGGTGCGTAAGATTGTAGGAACTCATTACAGGTTTATTGGAAATGGATGCGGGGAACGACGGCGGCATGCAACGTGGCGAGCGAAACGTCAGCCGGGCCGGCTTCGGTATTGATGATCAGCACATCACGATCTTCGGCGGTCGGAGCCTCAAAGGACGAATCGCGTCCGGTGAATTGCTGGACGCCACCCACGCGCGCCTTGGCGTAAAGCCCCTTCGGATCACGGGCGGCGCAGGTGTCAAACGACGCAGCCACGTAAACCTCAAGAAAATCGTCGGCCCCAATGATCGAACGCGCGAGCTGACGATGAGCACGCTGCGGCGTGATGAAGGCCGCGATGACAACCACTCCCGCTTGCACAAAGAGTTTCGCCACCTCGGAGATGCGGCGGATGTTCTCCGAACGGTCGGCGTCGGTGAACCCGAGATCGCGATTGAGACCGGTGCGGACGTTGTCGCCGTCAAGCAGGTGCGTGGTCACGCCTTCGGCGTGAAGCCGACGCTCCAAAGCGATCGCCAGCGTGCTCTTGCCCGAGCCGGACAAACCATAAAGCCAGATCACCCGACCGCGCTGCCCGAGCTTGGCCTCTTTCTCCGCCCGACCCAGCACGCGGTCGAAGATGGGATGAAGGTTGTCGGGCGTAGAAGCGGCCATAAGTTAAGTAAGCTTATGACCTTTCAGAGGTAAGTAGACCCTCGCAAGATAAATTCCTGCGAATGATCCTAATTTAAGGCTTAAACACTTCGATTTGAGGAATATTCAATTCCTTTTCCAACTCACGAATGCGTTCAAGCACCACCGGAGCCATCGCGGACTGGACTTGGAACTCCGTGATTCCTTTGGCCGTATCGATATCCTTCGGCAACGTCGGATAGAGCTGTTTCAGCCATGCGTAGGCTTCGGCGTGACGACCCAGTTTGCGCAGAAGTTCCGGATAAATACGACCGGCATAGTAAGGCGCGTTCGGCAGCAACGCGGCCTTCCGATAGGCTTCCGCCGCCGAGGCTTTGTCCTTGAGACGGTTCAGGTAAACGTTGGCGATTTCGACATAAAGCAACGGCGAATCGGGGTGATGGCCAAACGCTTCGTTCAGGTATTTGAGCGCCACAGCGGATTGCTCCTCGTCAATGCGGCGCTGCTCGGCCTGAGGGGTCTTCTCATAACCACCGGCGGCGATGATTCGCCAATTCGGCATGTCATAGGCGATCATGCGCGACCCATTTTGCCAAAAATAGAGCGGACGCGGATCGATCGCCGTCACCAGCTTGATGAACGTCTGCGTGGCGGGCAGGTCGCTGTCCTCCCACACCGAATTGGTTTTGATCCAGAAGAAATCCGCCACGATGGCGCGAAAACCGCCGAGCAAACCCGCGGTGATCCCCTGCCCCAACGCGCTTTGCAACGAGTCGAGTTTCAACGCCGGTTGTTGCGCGCGCACCGCTTGCCAGGCCGGCTCCTCGAAGGGCCGAATGGCCGCCCCGGTGACGGCCAGCGCCGCCACGACCAAGAGGCCCGTCCACAAAGGGCGTAAGGCGGCGAGGTTAAATTTCACGGTTGCGGAAGCTATAGACCGCGAGACCACCTATCACCGCGATGTAGATCAACGCGTAGCCGGCCACCCGCAGAAACACGCCCGTGTCGATCCCCGCGCCAATGCCGATCTGGTCGGCCAGATTGAAGACTTGGAAATTGGGAAACACGTAGCCGAGCAACCGCACCAGCAGGCGCAACGGCAACGAGGCGACCTGGGCATAGGCGTCGCGCGCGAGGTATTGCAGGTGACAGATCACCAACACGAAAAAACCCATCACCACGGTATAAAGGTTGGTGTTGGAAAAACTCGCGATGAGCAGCGTGATCGCCGCCAGCACGCCAAACTTGAGCCATTGCAAAACACCGAGCAGCACGAGGTCCCCGTATTGGATGATCCGGCCGTGCTCGAACGCCTCGGAATCAGCCGCCATCAACGCGGTCTCACGATTGTATAGGAGCGCCAGCAGCAGCAACGTGGTCAACGCGCAGAACACGCCCACGACCGCGAAGACGCCGAGGAATTTTCCAAAGATGAATTCCGTGCGCCAGATGGGTTTCGCGAGGATCGTGAGCGCGGTGCGGTTCTCGATCTCGCTGAAGAAGAGTTGCGCGGTCGCGGCGATGGTGAGCGTCGATCCAAAAAACACCATCGCACCAAAACCGAAGTCGGAGATGAACTTCAGCTCCGACGAACCGAAGTTGAACTCGCGGAAGAGCTGTGCGCTCGCCACCAGCGCGACGGCCAGCAGCAGCAGGAAGTTAAACAACTTCTGGCGCACGGCCTCGAGAAACGTGTTGCCCGCCACGATACCGAGGCGCCCCGGCGAAAAAGGAACGGTGCGCATGCCGACAGCGGATGACGAAGGCGAGGTCGGAGTGGATACGGTGCTCATTTGGCCTCTCCTCCTTTTTGCGGACGCGACACTTTGCTGAGAAACAACTGGTCGAGACGCGTGCGCGGCTGCTCGACGGCGTTGAGCGCGTGACCGCGTGCCGACAACCAGCCGCGCAACTCTTCCAACTCGGCAGCCGGGAGCGAGTCGACGATGAGCGCCTGTCGGTTGCTCAAGCCCACCAGTTCATTGACGGCTCCCTCCAAGATGAGTTTGCCGCGATCCAGGATGGCCACGCGGTCGCAAATGTCCTCAATCTGAGCGAGGAGGTGCGAGGTGATCAGCACGGTTTTCCCCTGGGTCTTGAGCTTTAAAATCAACTCGGAAATCTCCGCCGACCCCACCGGGTCCACACCTGCCGTCGGTTCATCGAGAATGATCAGCCGCGGATCATGCACGAGCGCCTGCGCCAAACCGATGCGTTGCAGCATGCCCTTCGAATAGGTGCCCACACGACGGTGAGCCGCGCCGCTCAGACCGACCCAGTCGATGACTTCACGCACGCGCTCATCGAGACGCTTGCGCGGGACGCCGCAGATACGCCCATAAAAACGCACGAGTTCTGTGCCGCTCAGGTAACGATAAAAATACGGGGCCTCGGGCAGGTAGCCCACGTTGAGCCGCGAATCGACACGCCCGCTCGGCACGCCGAAAACTTTGCACTCTCCCGCGGTGGGTTCGAGCAAACCGAGGATGATTTTGATCGTCGTGCTCTTGCCCGAGCCATTCGGTCCGAGCAACCCGAAGACCTGCCCCTCGGGAACAGCGAGCGTAAGGTTTTCGACCGCACGCAATTTGATGCCGCGGAGGTTGAGCGAAAAATCCTTGGTCAAACCGGTGATTTCAATCGCGGATGCGGGGTTGGGGTAAGTCATTGAATCCTGAAATCGTTATACTTGGCCGGACCGGTTGCGGAGCTGCGTTCGACGCGACGGATATAGCCGTGCATGCGTTCCTCAACCGCTGCCACGAAGGCGTTTACATCACGGATGTTCCCTTCGGCATCGAGTTGAACGCGACCATCCGTGAGATTGCGCACGCGACCTGTCACCTCGAACTCCTTGGCCACTTGCAATGTGGAGTAGCGAAAACCCACGCCTTGCACATGGCCTGTGAAAAAAACGGTCTCGTGATGCACGTCTGCCATGAAGAAAGCCGGAACTTAGCGGGCAGCAGACCGGCGATTCAATCCGCAAAGTCAACCGCGTGAAATTCCTGCGTTTAAGATCATAGACTCGGCTTGCCCGACTTCGCTCCTTCGCAATTTGCACGATTGCAAACCATCGGATGCGCACGCCCCGAAAGTCGGAATTTTAATTGCATTTTAAGACCCTCGGAGCACCTTGCAACCAAGGTCCCCTGACCCCACTCAAATGAGCAACTTTGAAACTGATGGCCCCTCGGACAACGAGTGGGAAGATCGTGGAGAACTCGCTTGGAATGAATTTGATTGGGAGAAGTATCTACGAGAGCAAGACGACGTCATCCACCGCTACCTCGCCTTTTACGAACAGTTGAAAGGACATGAGGACCGCATCGATGAGACCGCCCACCTCATGGGCTGGGATCAGGATTCATGGAGCGCGGATCCGTCCGACACCTCTGCACGCGAAGCCTCTGCTGAAGCCGAGGAGACCTCCGGCATCGAAGACGGCAAGGACGAACCTTACACGCTTCACAAGAACCCGATTTTTATCTCCACGAAGGCCATTTACCTGAGCCTTAAGCGGGGATGGGAACGGATCGCCGCCAATGCCGCGCGCGTTCCTCAACCGCTCGCGTTGGACATCCAGACCGCAATCTATCGTGGCGAGGAACAGGCGATGCTCGCCATTCAGGCGCTCGATTTTGGCGATTATGCGATGGCCATCAGTCTGTTTAAGCGCGCCTTGGGCGAACTTAACCGGACCTTCGCTCTCCTGAACGCCAACCCTGTGGGCAAGCTTCCTTCCGTAGTTAACTACCGCGAGGACGCGCTCCCCCGTCTCTTCGACCTGCGCGAAATCTGGCTGCGCGTTATGAACGAATGCCGCGACGAGCTTGAGCGTCCGGTGGACGACGAAGACGAATCGTGATTCCGCCTGCGCACGGGCGCGGTGTGAGCGTGAAGCAACCCTGGGCGAGAAAGGCCTTGCACTTTGCGCCCCGCGCCTTTGCTTCTTCGCTTCTGTTTTCCGGAGAGGTGGCTGAGTGGTCGAAAGCAGCGCTTTGCTAAAGCGCCGTAGGTGTAACAGCCTACCGGGGGTTCGAATCCCCCCCTCTCCGCCAGTTTAGTCATTCAGATTAAACGGCTTAGTGGAGTCCAAGGACAGATTTGCCGGTTTACGTGGCAAATCGGTCATGAACCAAGTCACTCCGTTCGTCATCTCGTCCTTCACGAATCCCTCCGGGGAAATCGTTTTTCGCGTCTCCGGTTGGCTCGACGGCAAGCGCATCAGAAAGAACTTCCCGACCCGCCCCGAGGCGGACGCCGAGCGCCAAGTCCTCGAAGTCCAGCGCGCCCAAGGCGAGACGGGTATCCGCACTGCCATCACCCGACTCACGCCCGAGCAGATCGGCGAGGCCGAAACCCTGTTCTCGCGCGTGCAAGGGATGCCCCGCCCGCTCACCTTCTACCTTGATTTTGCTTTGGCAAACTACCGGGAACCGCAAACGCGGAAATTGCTTTCCGACGCCGTCCCGCTCTACACCGCGACCAAGGACCACGAGTTTGCGCAGGACCAGATTTCCGCGCCGCAGTTGGAGCGCATCAAACGCGATCTGAAACGCCTTCAAAAGCATTTCCCCGCCGTGACCGTGGCGGAACTCACCGCAGAGCGGCTCATCAGTTTTTTCAACCTCGGGAAGCCCTCAAAGAAGACCTACAACAACCGGCGCGGCATCGTCTCCACTTTCCTCAAGTTCTCCTTTCATAACGGCTGGATCAGCGAGAACCCGATTGCCAAGGTGCCGCATCACCGGATTCGCCGGAAGCGGTGCGCAGCCGCCACGCTATCGGCCACCAAGGCCGCAGAACTCATGAACCATGTTGAGGGATTGGAGGGCGGACGCTTCGTGCCGTTCTTCGCCTTGTGCCTGCCCGCCTACTCCCCTGACCTCATACGCGCAGAATTAGGTTCGGGTGTTGAGCTTTGGGTGCCTCCCGATTTGGAGCATCGCTTCACGATCTTCGGCAACCGCGAGTTGATTTCTGGGAAGCCACGCAATCGTTCGCTACTGGAGCAACTCGGGGCGGTAAGCTGGCCGTGCGTCGCGTCCGCACGGGTGTTCCACCTCATTAAGGAAACCGGTAGTGGATTGGAGCAGGAAAGCCTCTTGATTCAGCAGCGGCCTGCTATCGAATAACTATTAACGACACGTTCAGCCCGTGAAATTACCCGCTCCATCATCCAACCCCCGCTACGCTGAATTCCGGGCGGTGCTGGCGGAGCACCCGGAGTGGTTGGTTCAGTGGAGCGGCTGTTTCTTTCGTTTTCAAACCATCCAATTTCCTTCCGCCAAGGACATCTTATCCGGAGCCGGAGCAAAACAGCGGGGCGGACGCTGGAATCCTCCGGGGCTCGCCGCAGTCTATGGGATCACAACCGACACCGCCGCGCTGGAAGAAGCCAAGGCCAACGACCGTTACTACGGCATCGAAACCAAAACCCCGCGTCTCGTCGTCGCCATCCAAGCCAAGGTTGCGCACATGCTCAATCTTACTGCACCCGCCATCCGCCGTCAGCTCGGCATTACCTTGGCGGAACTCGCCGGCGAAGACTGGCGCAAACTCCTCCAATCCGGTCATGAAAGTCTCTCGCAGGCTATCGGCCGGGCCGCCGCATCCACCGGCGCTTCCGGCGTGCTGGTTCGGTCCGCCGCCGTGCGCCAAGCTCGTAACGTGATCATTTTCCCGCCGCTAGGTGGATCCGACCGTCTTTCCATCGTCGAAGGCGAGGCATTGACCCGACTCACCAAAGCAACAAAGACTTGAAATATGCAAAATTGCAGGTTTTAATGCAGGCACAATGAGCACGCTTACTCGTCGTTCCAAGACAGCCAAAGCCCCCAAGGCTGCCCTCGTAGCCTTTCGCTTCAAGCACCGTGGCGCCACTGACTACGCTGGTTTGCTCAAAAACTACCGTGCCGAGTTCCACGTCACACAAGCTCAGCTTGTCCGTCTCACCGGTTTCTCGCCCCGTTCGGTCGCCAAGTGGGGGCAGGGTGAGACGCCTTCGCCCAAACAGGAGAAAGCGCTGGTCGAGATGGATCGTTTGTTCGACGGTCTCGCCCGCGTAATCGAACCGGCGCAAGTCGGCCGTTGGCTCACGCACCCTAATGCCGCCTTCGATGGCTCGACACCCTTGCAAGTGGTGGAGCGCGGCGAACTGGATCGCATCTGGCGCATGCTCTACGACCTCGAGTCCGGCCAGCCGGGCTGATCGTTCGCTTTCGGCTGAATCACTGAAGGCGGATGATCGCCCAATACCTCGGAAAAGCATCATTGGGCGAAGGCATTTTTACCCGCAAAGATTTGCCACGGATTTGTCAGCAAACGTGTTTGGGGCTTCACTTTCTTGCATCTAGCAGCATCCTGATTCGTAGGTAACTCACTAATAAACAAACTAAAGCACACGAAATAAGGCTTTTCTGTTTTTGGATACGAGAGGTTCGAATCCCCCCTCTCCGCCAGTTTCGCCACAGGCGAAGGGTTAACTAACCGTGTAGGTGAACCCGCTGGATGATCGTCTTGATTTCGACGATAACCTATCGTTCGGTGATCACGTTTCAACCCCCATGAACCTGCGCCCCATAATCGACGAAATCTCCAGCCAGGCGGATGACTTCCTTGCCGGTGTCACCAATCGTGAGCAGGCGCGTGCCGGCATCGCCGAGCTCATCACGATGGATTACCCGCAACTGCCGCCCGCAGACCGTAAGCTCGTCAGCGATCACGTCATGGCCGTGCTGGAGGCTGAGAGCTTTTTCGACGGCGGCTTCGCCGGTCATTCATTCAATGACGAAAGCGAAGCGAGCGAGGAGGACTAGAAAAGCGCGGGCATTCATGTGCTCGCCTTGTCAGAAATCCTGCTCCGATACTCACCGCATCCATGTCGGCATCCGCATCCATCACCCTCGTCTTTGACAGCAGTAACCGTCTCGCCGTCCGCAAGACAGAATGCGGACTTGAGGGGGCGCCCAGCCAGACATTCGATGCCCTGACCGAGCCTCGCGAATTTTTTACCCTAGGGCACAACGGAAAGTCATACCGGGTCAGTTTCTCACAAGCTGCGAGCGACGGCCAAAAGTCTCCGGACGTTGTGTTTCTCTCGTTGGAGCAACTCACCTCCATGCCCGCCACGCTGTCGCCCTTGCTCGCCGCTTTGCTGCCGGCACTCGAACCGCACCTGATTCACATCCCCTATCTCCAGCTCGGCGAAAATGACTTCATCTATAAATTCCGGCCGGAGAAAGATCGCAATCTCGCCCTCTACTCGCAGGACATCCACACCAGCGCGCTTTACCAGTCGGCCCTCTGCACCGCCATCAAGGCGGTTGCCCGTCGCCGTGAAGGCGTCGCCACCGCGCCCATTCCGCTCGATTTTGGCGCCGTTCGTTATCTTATCCCGAGCCACTTCGGTTTCTGCCTCGGTGTAAAAAACGCCATCGACCGCGCTTACGAGACGCTCGCCGCCAATCCCGGCCGCCGTGTGTTCATGCTCTCGGAGTTGATTCACAATCCATTTGTAAACGAGGATCTTCTCCGTCGGGGCTTGCGCTACCTTCAGACCGAAAAAGGCGTGCCTTTCGCCATCAACGGCCAGAAGTCCACCGCCGCCCCGGGCGTCCCGCTTCTCTGGGATACGCTTACTCCCGACGATATCGTCATCATCCCCGCTTTTGGCGCGACCGATGAAGACAAGAAGCGCCTCGTCCTCAAAGGCATCGCCGTCTACCAATACGACGCCACCTGCATGCTGGTGGAGAAAGTCTGGAAGGCCGCCCGTTCGTATGGGCGAGCCGGATACACGGTGGTCATCCACGGCAAGCACGAGCACGAAGAGACCAAGGCGACCTTCTCCAACACGCGTCGCCACGCCCCGGCGGTGATAGTGCGCAACCTCGAAGAAACCCGCCTTTTGGGCGAGATCATCGGCGAGGCGCAACACGACCCGCTCGGAGCGCAAACCCGCCTCGAAGGCGCGTTTGGCGAACGCCACACTCCGGGCTTTGACGTGACTCGTGATCTCACCCGCGTCGCCGTCGTCAATCAGACGACGCTTCTCGTGAACGAAACCCGCGAAATCATCACCTATCTGCGCGACCTCTACACGACCGTCTTTGGTCCAGACACCACGGGCGAGCCCCCTCGCGTAGGCGGCAGCGGTCGCAATGACACGCTCTGCTACGCGACCCAGGTTAATCAGGACGCATTATCGCGCGCCCTCGAAGAACCGCTCGACGCGGCCTTCATCATTGGCGGCAAGAACTCGTCCAACACGTATCAACTTTATCGCCTTTGCGCACAGAAGCTCGGCGACAAAGCCTTCTTCATCCAAAGCGAGGCCAACATTCGCTCCCTCGCCGAGGTTGAGCATTACGTTTTCCCCGCCAGCGGTCCCGCCCATGGCGGTCATGTCGAGATCAACCCGCTCTGGCCCTCTTTTAATGAAGACGCGCCGAAACGGATTCTCATCACCGGTGGCGCTTCATGCCCCGATGGCGTCATCCAGCAGGTCATCACCCGTATCAACAGCCTGTTCCCCCCTGCCAGACTGCGCCCCCTCTCTTCGGTGCAAACCGAGATTGAGGCACGGCTCAACGAGGTGCCCGATCCGACGGCTTAACCCACCCTCCGAGTAGGCCGCGAGCTTGCTCGCGCTCCGAACCGCGCCTGCAAGCAGGCTGCCTACCTCTGGACGCGGGAGTGATGCCGCCAAAGCCTATTCGTTGAACTCGTCGAAGGCGCGTTTTTCCGCAGGGGGCGTGCCGTCCACATTGCCGGGTCGGATCGATGCTTCACGCAGCTTCAGCTCCTCCTCACGCTGCTCAAGCTCGGTTTCTTTTTCTTGCTGATCCTGCACCTTCTCGAAGAGCCGGCATTCGCTTTCCTCGACAAATTTCTCCCGCTCGCGCAAGGCCTCGCGGTTTTGACGAAGCTGCTCCTCCTGACGATCCAGTTCCTCTTTCAGGCTCGTCAGCGCGAACCGTTCTTCCTCGGAAAGACCCGTCCGAGTCGAAGGCGTTTTTTTCATGGCATTCAACAAGGCCTCGCGGTGCTGCAAAAGCGCCTCCGTCTCCGCCAGATCGCGTTCGCGCTCGGCCACCCGAAACTCCCGCTCGTTGATCTCGCACTCACGTTCGGCCAGCTTGATCTCAAGTTGCTGAAGAGAACGCGCCATGTCCTCATTTTGCGCGTTGATGATCGAACCCGGCTTGTCCTGCTCCTCGGCCGCCTTGATCAAGGCCAACACCTCGGCGATCTGACGGCGCGCCTCGTCAAGTGAAGCTCCGTTGATTCCTCCCGACATGCGTTGCGCGCGGATGGAGGGATATGAACGCCGCGGCAAAACGAGCGACGGACCCGCAGGCGAATAGATCGGACTGCCCGGGGGACGGACAAACGTGGAGAATGAAGCGGTCGTGCCCATGGTCAGTTCCTCAACCAGCGCAGCAGACGCGCCTTTAATCCGTCCCGACGAACAGGCGGAGGAGTGATCATATCCGCCACCACGGCCTCAATCACGGAATCGCCGAGCACGGCGACCAGACTGCGCGGGTTCACTCCCGCCGCGATCAGCCGCTGAACCTCGGTGTAATCCTCCATGCAGAAACCCTGCATCGCATTGGCATGCGCACGCAACTCCGCCTTGGCTTGGGCCAGTTGCTTGGCGGAAACGGTGCGGGCAAGATCCTGGGCCGCCTCGGGCAACGACTGCTTCAATTCAAGCGCCAAGGCCGCCTGAATCTCCACCGGTTGTGAGACCACACCCAGCGCAACGCCTTCGATGTAGTGAATGCCCTTCGAGCCGGGACGGAACGGGAGATAATGCGCCAGCGTGCGCTCATCGATATTGGACAGCGCGTTGAGGAGAGTGCGGAAATCACCGCCCACGATCACCGAACCCGCCATGCGCTGTGCGGCCAAGGCAAACTCGCCCAGGGTCCGGATGTTTTCCAGACGGCAGAACAACAACGTCTCGGGCGCCAGCGAAGTAAGCGTGATGGGGAATTCGCCGGGGATCTTCAGTTTCTCCAAGTTTTTCACCAACGGGTTCTCACCATCACCGGCGGCCTCGGATTGCGTGACCATATCGCCGAACGGGTTGTCGAAAGCGAGCGTCTCGCGCAGGATGTCGATCAGGTGATCGGCGACTCGCGGTGGTTGTCCGCGCAAAGCGAGTCGCTCGCGCATCTCGTCAAAAGAAAGATCGATATAGGCCGCGGGTGTTTCATCACGGCCCTGCAGCGGCCAATCCAGGCCCTCGAGGTTTTGCGCAAGGCTGTTGAGCGATGTGTCCACCAAGATGGACGAGCTGAAAGACATGCGCACCTCGTCCCACGTTTGCGGCGTGTGCCGATGGGTGGCAAAGGGTGACTGGGTGCGGCGCGGCGGGAGCGAGCTAGGAGTGTTCATGGTTCATGCCTTTCTATTTCCGCCGCAAGACGGCGGTAGTCTTGGACAACATTGTCCCTGATATGATCGGATGGTTCCTGACCGATGAGATTGACGGGCAATCCCAGCGTGACTGCGCGACGCACAACCATCGCATCGCGGATTTGAGTATCGAAGATCTTCGCGTCCTGTGAGGCGCGCTTGGCGGTTTTAAATTGGTTGAGCCGAAGTTGCATGCGCATCTTCGGAACCTCGATGTCCACGCCCGTTTTGATTGAGTTGAAAATGACCCCGCGAATCTGAGCCGGCAGTCCCATCGATGAATTGCGAAATCCAGCGGAGAGCTGCTGAAACCGGCCCAGCTTATCCACCAGCAACGTGAATCCGATCAAGCTCAGGGCATCGGGATTCGAGGGCACATAGATCTCGTGCGAGCTGAAGACCCCGCATTGGGACGCGCGCAACAGATTGGGCGGGCAATCAAATAGCACGTAATCGTAATCCTTCGCGAGCTCATCCAGCTGCTCTTGAAAGAGCAAATAGGCAGGCTTCCGAGGGTCACCCGTGTATTCGTTTTCGAGATCAACCAAGTTGAAGGTCGTGGGCAGCACATCGAGCCCCGGCAGCACGGCTTTGCCATTTTTGTCCTGGACCACGTCACGCACCACCAGATCGCTCAACTGAACGCCGCCGTCTTCAAAAAACGAATACACCGAGCCATGCCCGCCCGCGTTGAGCTTGTTCCAGCGCTCAAGACGCATCAGCCAGATGCTCGTGTTAGACTGGGTATCGAAGTCGCACAGCAGCACACGACGTCCATTTTCGGCCAAGCAAGCCGCCGTGTTGACGATCAACGAGGTTTTACCAACCCCGCCCTTGTAGTTAAGAAAACTGATTTTTCGGGCCATCTGCTGTAGTGAAAACGCCGTTACACGAAACGACTTTTACAATGCCCATATTGCCGCCTCCCGCCAGACGCTACTGTCGCAAGGCGTTGTTTTGACGGTTTTTTTGCAAGACCCAAGCCAGTCCCTATCATAGATTTTTTACCCCATCGTCACCCAGCCGGCACTTCGATGGCACCCAATCGATATAGGATGCCTCGATGCGCCCCTTGATTCTCAGCGTTGACGATGAAAAAGATGTGACCGACCTCGTGCAGTTTAATCTAACCCGAGCCGGCTACGAGGTGATGACCGCGGCCACCGGTCGCGAGGCCCTGCTCGCCGTGGGCAAACGCCGTCCTGACCTCATCCTGCTTGATCTGATGCTGCCGGACATCGACGGACTGGGCGTATGCGAAATTCTTCGCCGGGACGCCGCCACGGCGGCTATTCCCATCGTCATCTTGACCGCCTGGGCTACCACCGATGCGCGCAACCTTGGACTGGAACTCGGGGCACTGGACTATCTTACAAAGCCTTTCAGCCCTCGTGAACTGACCGGACGCGTGCAAAAACTGCTGAGTTTACGCGGAGAAAACACTCCCCGTCATTGATGGAGTTTCTCTGGCCTCACGGAGCGCAGCGTCTACGTTCGGCGGGATGCAGAAGTCAGCCGTCCGCGACGCCATCGTCGCGCAGCTCCAAAGTGAACTCGATCTCCAGGCACGCGCCGCCCATGACTCTCGTGACGAAGCCACGAGCGTGGAGAACAAAGCCGAGGGCAAATACGACATGCGCAGCCAGGAGGCGGCCTATCTTGCCGAGGGGCAGGCCCGACTGGCCGCCGAGATCGCCGAGTCGATTTCCCTATATCGTTCCTTGGACCTGCCGGATTTCTCGCAAGGCCGCCCCGCCGCCCTCGGCGCATTGGTGACGCTCGAAACCAAGGGGCGGCGCACCATTTACTTTCTCGGACCGCGCAATGGCGGACTTGAAGTTAGCCACGATGGTGTCCCCTACTTGGTCGTCTCGCCCTCGTCGCCACTCGGACGCCAATTACTGGGCCGGGTTGCCGGTGATTCCGTGCAATTACCCGGACGTGGCGGCACCGTGACCCATCGCGTCGTCGAGCTTGCCTGAAAACCGTGCCCGTAAAGTTGGGTTGCAACCGCCCCTGACGTCGCGTTTTTCAGGCGGGATGCGTCCGTTGCTCGTTGGTCTCGCTTTTATCATCTTTGGTTGCCGTCTCATCGCCGGCCCGACTCCGCTGGAGCTGGAAACCGCGCTCAAAGATTTTCGCTCCGAGGGAGCGAAGGGCTGGGCTTTTACCCAGACGACCACCAGCGGCGATCATGGCCGCATCGAGCGATTTAACCCGCTCGGGAAGAACTTCCTCCAATGGACGTTGGTCCAACAAGACGGTCGCACGCCGACCGCCGACGAAGTCCAAAAATACAACGAGCACAAAACCCGCCGCTCTTCCGGAGAGAATGCTCCTAACGTAAAAGACCAAATCGTGCCCGGAACCTGCGAAGTGCTCGAAGAGACCCCCGAGCGAGGCGTTTACCGCTTCCAACTCAAACCGGGCGACAAAGACGACAAATCCGCGGAATTCATGCGCGTCACCTTCACGTTGCATCGCCCGACCGCGACCATTGAAAAAGTTGAGCTCGCCAGCACCGAGCCGTTCTCCCCGGTCTTCATGGTCAAGATCCAGGAAGCCCGCACGGTCATGACCTATTTCTTGCCCGAAGGCGGACGCCCCACCCTGCTCAAGGAAGTCTCGGTGCGCATCCGCGGTCGCGCCATGTGGATAAAGTCCCTCGATCAGGACATGACAGTGACGTATTCAGACTATACTTACGCCGGGAAGAAATAACGGCCTTCCGGCGCCTCAGATCGCGTTGGCGTAAATCCCCTCATACGCGCGCGCCGTCTTGTCCCAACTAAAATCCTTGCGCATGGCGCGTGCCTGAGTCGCCTCATACAGCGGCTTGTTGGCAAACAACGTGAGCGCGCGCGACAATCCCGCGGCCACACCTGCGGCGGTCGCCGGAAACATGATGCCACTGCCCGCCTCGGGGACTTGATCGATGTCGGTCACCGTGTCGGCGAGCCCGCCCACACGCGTCACGAGAGGAACCGTCCCGTAAATCTGGGAATACATCTGATTCAATCCGCAGGGTTCGAAGCGCGAAGGCATGAGGAAGAAGTCGCTGCCCGCCTCGATCAGATGGCTCATGGCCTCGTCCAACCGTGCGGCAATATAAACATGTCCGGGCGCCGACGCGGCCAGATCGCGCAGACCGGCCTCAAGCTGCTTGTCGCCCGTGCCGAGCACGATGAGCCGCACATCGTTCGTCTTGAAGAAACCGCCATTGGCCAGCACCAGATCGATGCCCTTCTGCTCGGTCACGCGGCACACCATGCCGAAAATCGGGCCGGTAAACTTGGGGTCGAAACCGCTGCGCTTGAGCAGATCGGCGCGACACACCGCCTTGCCGGCGAGATTGTCCACCGTGTAGTTGCCCGGAATGAGCGTGTCGGTCGCCGGATTCCAGACATCGGTGTCGATGCCGTTGAGCAGACCGACGATGTCGTCGGCGCGAGTCGAAATCACGCCATCAAGACCACAGCCAAACTCCGCGGTCTGGATTTCACGGGCGTAGCGCGGGCTCACGGTCGTCACTTGGTCGGCAAACAAAATGCCGCCTTTCATCATGCTCATCTGCCCGTAGAACTCGACGCCATCGATACCCATGAGCTCCTCGGGAAGATTGGTGCGATAAAACGCCCGCATGGGAAACACGCCTTGAAACGCGATGTTATGGATCGTGAACACCGTCTTCATCGCCAGCGTGATTCCGTAGCGTTGCTCCGCATGGCGCAGGAGCACCGGCAGCAAACCGCATTGCCAATCGTGGCCGTGAATCACATCGGCGCGCAGCTCGAGAAAACGCATGGCTTCGACCACTCCCTTGCAGAAGAAAATGAACCGGTGGTGGTTGTCTTCGTAATCGCGCTCGGGAGTGCCGTAAGGGTTGCGACGATCAAAAAACTCTTCGCGACACACCAGGTGCACCGTGAGATTCGGAATCGGAGAAAACGACCGCACCTCGCCGGTCATGAACACGTCGCCCATCTCGATGCGCAGACCGAGCGTGCGTCGGGCTCCGGTCGCCAGCGGATGATCGATCGCCGCACGATAACCCGGCAGGAAAACCGCCACCTCATGTCCTCGCTCCGCCAGCGTGGCGGACAAAGCGGCAACCGCGTCCGCCAGTCCTCCCGTTTTGACATACGGAAACAACTCGCTGGCGACTTGAACGATTTTCACAGGGTATCGAAGTGGGTTGATAAAAATGCGACCCGGGGGCGCCACCGACACTGGAATGTCAGGAGCAAGGGGGATTACCGCGCCGGGCTTTTTCTGTAGTAAGTTTTCCGCGTCTTACACCGGATTGTCGAGTCCTGAAACTTCGCAAGTGCCATCGCAAATTGCTCGATTTTCATCGCCGCACGCCGGTGTGTGGCCTTGCCTCGTCTCACGCAAAACTTGGTATCCTCCGGAGTTTTGGCGGTAACTTGAACCGATATGAAATTCCGCGAACCGCTCCTGGAACTCCTTCGTCAATCCGACTATCGCCCCGCCACCATTCTCAACCTCTCACGCGCCCTCGGTCTTAATAAAAAACAACGTCCCCACCTCGCGCACGAAATCCGCACCCTGCTTTCCAAGGGGGAACTCGCCCTCGTCAATGGCGACCGCATCGCCCTCCCCTCGGGCTCATTTTCTCATCAGGGAAAAGACCGCGCAACGTTCCGTCCCGGCTCCGAGCGCTCACACGTTTCCTCAGGGAATGCCGACACGCTCGTCGGAAAAATCAATTTCCGTGCAGGCGGCTCTGCCTTTGTCGTGCCGCCCAAAAGCGGCCCGGGCCCCGATGAGGACGCCATCCAGATTTTTCCCGAGGACACCGGCGTGGCCCTCCACGGCGACATGGTTGAAATCGCCGTCAATCCCGGCATCCGCCAGCGCCGCGATGGTCGTGGCAGCGAGCGCACCGGCCGTGTCATGCACGTAATCGAGCGCGCTCGTGATACCATTGTCGGCAATCTCCAACAGATTCGCAGCACATTTTACGTGAAGCCCGATGATCCTCGCATGTTTCACGAGGTCGCCGTCGCCGATCCCGCCTCGTCGAAACTCGTCCCCAGGCCCGCCCCGGGTGACAAGGTTGTCGTGCGCCTCGCCGAATGGACCAAGCGCAGTCAACTCATCCAAGGCGAGATCATCGAGCGCCTGGGCAAAACCTTTGAGCCTCGCGCCGAACTCGCCGGCATTTACCACAAGTTCAACCTCGATCCCACCTTCCCCACCGCCGTCGAGCACGAGGTCGCGTCACTGCCCGACACCGTGCAACCGGGAGAACTCACCGGGCGTCTGGATTACCGTGCGATTCCCACCTTCACGATCGACCCCGACGACGCCAAGGACTTCGACGACGCGCTCTCGCTCGAATATCTGGACAACGGCGACGTGCGCATCGGGGTCCATATCGCCGACGTATCCACCTACGTGAAGCCCGGCACCGCCCTCGACAAAGAAGCCCAGCGTCGCGGCAACTCCACCTACCTCGTCGGCACGGTCATTCCCATGCTGCCGGAAAAACTCTCCAACGGTCTCTGCTCGCTCGTCGAAGCACAGGACCGGCTCACCAAAGCCGTGTTTCTCGTGTTTGATGCCAAGGGTCGTCCCAAAGCCCACTCGTATGCCAACACCGTGATCCGCAGCCGCAAGCGCCTCACCTATAAACAAGCCTACGCACTTCTTTTCGAAAAAAGCCTCGCGAAAATCCGCGCTCTCCCGCTTCCGCCCAAACACCAGACCGGCTCCACCGGTCGCGCCCTCTCCTCTCTCGACGACACCGAGCTCACCGATCTCCAAACGTGGGTCCGCCAGCTCTGGAAGCTCGCCAGCAAGCTCCGTCACGATCGCATGGCCAACGGATCCCTCGATCTCGACATGCCGGAGACCAAAGTCTTCGTGGACGCCGAAGGTTACGCCGACCGCCTCGAAAAAATCGAGCACGACGAAAGCCACCAACTCATCGAAGAGTTCATGCTCGCCGCCAACGAGGCCGTCGCCCGCCTCACCCGCTCGCAAAAGCTACCCTCGATTTACCGCGTCCACGACGAGCCCGATGCGGAAAAACTCAACGAGCTCCGCGAGTTTCTGGCGACCTACGATATCCGCACCGGCGATCTTACGCTCCGTGAGGAAATCGTGAAGCTGCTCCAGGCCCTTGCTGCACACCCACAAGGTTACACGTTGCGGACCCAACTGCTCCGGAGTCTGAAAAAGGCCTGTTATCGCGGATCACCCGATGGCCATTACGGTCTGGCTAAAAACGATTATACACACTTCACCTCGCCCATCCGTCGCTACTCGGATTTGGTCGTGCACCGGGTTTTCTCCCGCCACCTCGCCCGCCAGGAAGGCGCCACCGCTCCCCACGCCGACTACAACGCCGCCAAGATGGACACGCTCGGCGAACACCTCAGCCAGACCGAGATCAACTCCACCGAAGCCGAGCGTGAGAGCGTCAAAATCAAGCTCCTCGAATTCTTCGAACGCGAACTCGCCAAGGAAAAGAAGACGACCTTCGCCGCGGTTATCACTGACGTGCGCCCGAACGGCCTCTTCGTCGAGCTGACGGAGTCGATGACCTTTGGCTTTATTCCGATGAGCACGTTGTCCGATGACGTCTATACCATCAACACCGCCGGAGACGCGCTCATCGGTCGCCGCACAAAAAAAATCTACCAACTCGCCTCACACCTGGATGTCGCCGTTGAAAAAGTGGACCGGTTCAAGCGTCTCATCGACTTCCGTCCCGCCGGCGCCATGAGTGCCCAAAGCACCTCGCACACCGTGGAGAACACGACTCGCACGTCGCGGCCTTCACCCGCGAAACCGGTCAAACCGGCGCGCAAACCGAAAGCGGATTCATCGAGCAAAAAAGCGCCTCCCGGCCGCTCAAAGTTCATTCCGAAAAAACGATAGATGCTTTTATTCGCGCGGGCTTTTGCGTCTTTGCTCATCAATAGATAAGTTTTCCCCGCTCTCATATGAGTCATTACACCTTCGCCCAAACCTTCCGCACCCTCTACGACAAGGCCGTTGCTCTCTACGCCAAGGGTCAACGAGGTGCCGACACTTACTTCTCGGCCGACGAAAGTGCCTGGCTTGCGAGTAACGGTCTGGCGGCGCAAAACCTCTATGACTACGCCGAGGACCACAACAACTACGGCGGTGAACCCGGCTACGACATCGCCTTGGGGATCGAATACATACGTCGCGATTACTTTTTGAACGTTCAGCACGGCAAATCGTCGGGCGTGATCGCCAATCCCGACACTTGGCCTGGCAAATCAGAGACTATAAATGGCATCGAATGGCTTCCGCGCATCATGCCCAAAGCCCGTGCCAAGCTGCGGGGAGAACTCCCCTCTTCTCTGATGTATGGCTGTGGTGGTGACCGAAAATTCTTCAAGGCCCACGATATTCACCCCGCCGAGTTCTTGAATCTCATCTGGCGTCTCGACGGCAACGGCGCGGCGATCATCGACTGGGTTTCCCGCCGCAGCAGTGGCGTTTTCTAAACACGCGGGTCGCCCCAAGGTAGGGACGTCTCTCCGAGACGTCCGTCAGGGTGGTAGCGCTCGCGACGCGGACGCCTCGGAGAGGCGTCCCTACCCCGCACAAATCAACCGATCAATTTGCCGTAGGCCGCCGCGTCGAGCAGCGTGTCAACCGAAGCCGGGTCGGCCAGCTTGAGCTTCAGCATCCATCCGGCGTTGTAGGCGTCTTGGTTGACGGTCTCCGGAGCGGCATCGAGCACCGTGTTCACCTCGATGACCGTGCCGGCGACCGGCGAATAGAGGTCGGAAGCGGCCTTGACCGACTCGACCACGCCGTAGACCTGACCGGCGGCCAAGGTGGCGCCCACCTTGGGGAGCTGCACATAGGTGATATCGCCAAGGCTGTTCTGGGCGTAATCAGTGATGCCAACGGTCGCCGTGCCGTCGCCGGCGGGCTTCAACCATTCGTGGGACTTGGCGTAACGGAGATCGGAAGGAACGCTGCTCATGTTTAGGATTTTTTTAATTCTACGAAGGGAGGTTTGACCAGCTGCAAGTTGATCAAGGTGCCGCGGATATCCACGGCGAGCGGAGCCGAGGCGGAGGCCGTGACGACCAACGCCGAGCCGATCGCCTCGTTGAGGATCGGCGAAAGCGTGCCCGAGAGCACCTTGCCCACCACTGCACCATCGGCACCGAGCACAGGGGTGTCGGCGCGCACGATGCGACGGTCGCCGGTCTTGAAGAACACAACCTTGTTGGCGGCTCCGTTGGTTTTCTCGGCGAGGAGCGCGGCACGACCGATAAAGTCGGCGCCTTTATCGAGCTTCACCGTCCAGCCGAGACCGGCGGTCAGCGGAGAAATATCCGCGGTGATTTCGTGCCCGTAAAGCGGGTAGCCAGCCTCGAGGCGCAGACTGTCACGCGCACCAAGTCCGGTGAGTTCAAGTCCGTGGGCGGCGCCGGCCTTCACAACCGCCTCGGCGAGCGCGGCGGCATCACCGGCGGCGTGGTAAAGTTCGAAACCATCTTCACCGGTGTAGCCGGTGCGGCTGATGATGCATTGCACGCCGGCGACCGTGCCTTCGGCGAAATGATAATAGCCGATCCGGTCGAGTTTGGCCCCGGTGAGCGACTGCACAATGGCAACCGCGGTCGGTCCCTGAATGGCCAGCAACGCGTAATCGGCCGAACGATCCGTGACGGTTACCGTGAACGCCTTGGCTTGCTCGTGAATCCAAGCGAGGTCTTTGTCGATGTTAGCCGCGTTGATGCAGAGGAAGTAATCCTCGGGGGCGCGCATGTAGACGAGCAGATCGTCCACCACACCGCCGTTGGGATAACACATCGGCGAGTAGAGCACCCGACCCGGGAAAAGTTTGGTCACATCGTTAGTGACGAGGTGATTTAGGAAACGAAGTGCTTCGGGCCCCTTCACATCGACCTCGCCCATGTGGCTCACGTCGAAGAGACCGGCGGCGCGGCGCACGGCCTTGTGCTCCTCTAGAATGGAGCGGTATTGGACCGGCATTTCCCATCCTGCAAAATCCACCAGGCGAGCCCCGTGGGCTGCATGGAAATCGCGCAAAGGCGTGCGTTTCAAATCACTCATGCGGCGAGACTACGCCCGCCGACCACAGGGTGCGCAAGTCACTTCGCACCCCTGCGGTCAAATTACCCCGTCGAACTTCAGTTCGCGTAGAACTTAACAATTTCAGCCACCAGATACTTGTGGTCGGACTTGGAGATTTCTTTGGCGGCCAGCATGGCGTCAGCCTGCAGAACGCGATAGGTCATTTCTTGAAAACGATCACCATCGGAACCGGCGGGCAAAGCGGGCTTCAGTGTGACCACCATATCACTGGGAGTAAGATCGGTCATGGCACCGAGTTCATAATCGATACCCCAGCGCAGGAAGCGCTTTTCGTATTCGTTCGCAACGGGGAGAACGACAAAGGGAGCGGTTTCAAAACCAGCCTTGCGCAATTCGACCGTGTAGGCGGAGGTGCGGTTCAAATCGATCTTGAAGGGTGTCTTACCCACCTCGATTCCATTGATGAAGCCCGAGGCGCCCTCAGGTGTGGAGCGAACCACCACAGTCTGCTTGCGACCTTTGCTCATCACGGCGCATCCGGACGAAAAAACAAGAACGCATCCAGCCAGCAAGGCCGGCACGAAAAAACGAAGTTTCATAAGGGTAAAGTTCGGGGGAGAACGGGATGGAGTATTTTTTGCGGAAGAGAACGGTCAAGGGCAATTACCGGGAAACTCATTTTCACTTTTGATTCGTAAAGCGGAACTAGCGTTGCCACTCGATTGGTATCTTTGCATGCGCGGCACCAGACAGGTGTCCGCCTTCACCGTTCCCTTCGCCTCGCCATGTTTCTTGCCTACTGGGTTCACGATCTCAGCCCGTTCGTCGTTAAATTCACCGACACATTCGGCATCCGTTACTACGGGCTCGCTTACCTGCTGGGTTTTGTCGGCGGCGCCTGGTTATTGCATATCTATGCGCGCGCAGGCCGGTCGAAGCTGCCGTCGGCGCAGGTTTCGGATCTCATCATCGCCATCGTGGTAGGCGTGATGGTGGGCGGTCGATTGGGATCATTTTTTCTCTACGAGAGCTGGCGTAGCTTGGCCGAAGATCCGCTTGCCCTCTTCAAGGTCTGGGAAGGCGGCATGTCGAGCCACGGCGGGTTCGTTGGCGTCGCGGTGGCGCTGGCTTGGTTTGCACGGAGCGGCAAATTGCCGTTCCTGCATCTTTCGGATCTCATCGTATCCGTCGCTCCGCTTGGGTTGATGCTGGGCCGCATCGCCAACTTCATCAACGGCGAGCTCTGGGGAAAGGTCACCACGGTTTCGTGGGCGGTTATTTTCCCGGACAGCGAACCAGGCACGCCCGTATCGCAAATCGCGCCGCGTCATCCCTCCCAGCTTTACGAGGCGGCGCTGGAAGGCGCACTCCTGCTGGTGATGATGCAATGGAAATTCTGGCGCACCGGCGTGGTTCAACGCCAACCGGGCCGGCTCGCCGGTGAGTTTCTTATCGCCTACGCCGTCGTTCGCATGATCGGGGAAATCTTCCGCGAGCCCGATGCGGGCATTGACCTGATTTTTGGCCTAAGTCGCGGGACGTTTTACTCCGTTTTCCTGATCGCGGCCGGTGTCGTGCTGATCTGGCGCACGACACGGAAGACGTCTCCATAAAAAACCTGGCCGGCGTTTCCGCCGGCCAGGTTTTTTATGAGTCAAACGGGCACCGGATTAACCCGTGTTCTTCAAACCACCCGAGATGCCATTGATCGTCAGTTCCACCACGGCCCGGGTGGCTTCATCCTCGGACTTGGACAGTTTGCCGGCGCGCAGGCGGCGCATCATTTCGACCTGAAGATAGTTGAGCGGGTCGATGTAGGGATTGCGCAATTGCACCGACTTCAAGAGCACGGGCTCTCCAGCCAGGAGCTGCTTCTGGCCCGTGATCGCAAGGATTGCTTTCTCGGTGCGCTCAAACTCGTCCATGAGAATGCCAAAGATTCGGGCGCGGATCGCCTTGTCTTCAACGAGGCCGGCGTAGAGTTCGGCGATGCCCATGTCGGCTTTGCGCATGGTGAGCTGCGCATTGTCGATGAGCGTCTGGAAAAACGGCCACTCGGCGTGCAGGGTGCGCAGAAGTTTTTTGCCCTTCGGACCGCGCTTGAGCACGGCGTCGAGCGCGGAGCCCAGACCATACCAACCGGGGAAGTTGAAGCGGCTCTGCATCCACGAAAACACCCAGGGAATCGCGCGCAGGTCTTCCACGCTCGTGGTGTTGCGACGGAAGGTCGGACGTGAACCGAACTTGAGATTACTGATCTCGTCGATGGGCGTGGCCTGCTTCCAGAATTGCAGGAACTCGGGATCTTTGTGGACGAGCGCCTCGTAGGCGGCGAAACCGGCGGCGCTCATCGTTTCCATCGCATCGGTCCAATCGGAGGGCGGCACAAACGGTTTTTGCGCGGCGTGCGAGCCGAGCAGAACACCATAAGCCATCTGTTCAAGAATGCGGTGCGCGAGGTCGGCGTCGTGGTAACGCGTGGACAACACTTCGCCTTGCTCGGTCACGCGGATGCCGCCGTCGCGCAGACCGATCGGCTGCGCCAGGATCGCCTTCGCAGCAGGACCGCCCCCGCGCGCGATGCTGCCGCCACGGCCGTGGAAAAGCGTGACGCGCACGTCGTGTTCACGGCAGACGGCGGTGATGGTTTCCTGAGCCTTGTAGAGCGCCCAGTTTGCGGTGAGGTAACCGCAGTCTTTGTTCGAATCGGAGTAGCCCAGCATGACGTGCTGGTGACCGGCGGAAGCCTTGAGCACCGGAGCGTAGGCGGGATGCGTGAACAGCTTATCAAGGACCGTAGGCGCGCAGTTGAGGTCATCCAAGGTTTCAAACAAGGGCGCAATCGGCAGTGACGCGCCGGTGAGCTTCATCAGGTAAACAACCTCGAGGATGTCGGACACCTCGCTCGTCATGCTGATGATGTAGATGCCGAGCGACGAAGGCCCGAACTTCGCAGCGGCGAGCGCGGCGACGCGAAGCGGATCGAGGATGTTGCGTGTGGCTGCGGAGAGCTTGCCCAGCGCGGTCGCGCCGAGCGGCAAAGCGGAGTCGATGGCGGCGGCGAGCAGCTCGCGTTTGGTTTCTTCGGAGAGCTTGGCGTAGTCGGCGCGGTCGAGTAGCTCGGTCACGGCGGCCTCATGCGGGCCGGAATGCTGACGCAGATCGAGGTGCGAAGCGTGCAGGCCGAAGATATCAAGCTGGTGACGGAGTGCTTGCAGGTCGCCATCGGCGAGCATCGCCCCGCGACCGGCGAGCAGGCTGTCGCGAATGGTGTCGAAGGTTTCCTTCAACGTCTCGGCCGGCAACGCGGGCTCGTCATCCGCCGTCTCGGGCATGAGCACGGTGCCGTCGCGAGCTTCGTTGGGGGCGAGGGCCAGCCGCTCGCGCAGGCTGCCGAGCAGGAGACGATACGGCTCGTGCGGATAACGCTGCGTCATCTTCTCAACATACTGGGAGAAATGACGGCTCTCCTTGAGCAGGCGGCGCACGGCGGGCGTCACGGAGTCGCGGAGGTCGGACACGGTGAGCGTGTGCAGCAGGTGCGAGACGGCGGCGTGCATTTTCTCCGCGGCGGTGCGGCGATGCAACGCGAGGATGTCGGCTGTCACGCGGGCATTGACGTTCGGGTTGCCATCACGATCGCCACCGATCCAGGAGCCGAACACAAGCCACCGTGCCGGCGGCTTCACATCGGGATAATATTGCTTCAGCGCGCGCTCCATATCGGCGTGCAGGCGCGGCAGCGTTTTATAAAGCGTGGAGTCAAGATACCACAGGCCGGTGCGCGCCTCGTCGGCGACCTCGGGGCGGGTGGTGCGGCTGCGATCCGTGAGCCAGAGCGAGGCGATTTCGCGCTCGACCAAGCCGGGATCGGTGAACGCCAGGCCATTTACCTCCGGGTGGCTGCGCAGGCGGAGGAGCTCCGCGAGACTCTGGAGTTTCGCGAGGAGCGTGCGGCGCTTCGACTCGGTGGGGTGCGCGGTGAAAACCAGATCAATCAGCATGTGATCGACCAGTTTCTGCATCGCGGCGGAATCGACTCCGCGCTTCTTGAGTTCGAGCACCGCGGCCTCGATGGATTCGCGGATGGGGCGGCTGTCGGGAGATTTGTGATCGGCAACCAGGCGCGCGGCTCGGCGTCGGCGCAGCAGCAGGATGCGAAAATTTTCCTCGGCGATGTTGACCAGCTCGAAATAGAGCGTGAAGGCCATCGCTTGGTTAACGGCCTCGGCCGGCGTGAGTGCAGTGATGGCCTCGCGCAAAGCGGGAGCCGCGGCGGCGTCGCCGGCGCGGCTGGCCTTCGCCAGCGTGCGGAGTTTTTCAACCGTGGCCAGCGCCTCGGGACCTTCCAATCGGGTGATCACTCGTCCCAATGAGGCGCCCAGCGTGCGGATTTCAGTCCGAAGTTGGGCAAGTTCTTTGAGCGCGGCGGAGGAGCGAGAAGCGGAGGAGCGGGCCATGTGTGGGTTGTTGGCGTGAGGCGAGTTCAGACGATGGAAAGGTTGGTGGATACTGAAAGCGAAAAGTGCGCCAGTCTGCGGGATTCACCTCACAGTGGGAGCTTGCTTGCGGCACGCCGTGCCCCTTATTTGCCCGCCACCGTGACCAGACGCCTACTCCCCGTCCTTCTTCTTGCCAGTGCGACACTCCTGCATGGAGCCAGCTCATTGCCTGAAATTACCGCAAGCCGCACCGACATCACCGAGTCCGGGACCGTTTTCACCGGCAACGCCCGTCTCACTTACGACGGAGCCCTGCTGCTCGCCGATCAGATCTCCTACGATCCCAAGACCCAGGTCGCCCGCGCGACCGGTCGTGTATCGCTGACACGCGGCACGGAACGCCTCCTCGCCGACGAGCTCACCTACAATCTCGAAAGCCGCGCCTACACCGTTAAGAATCTGCGCTTTGGACAAGACCCGGTTTACATCTCCGGCAGCGGCCTGGACGCCGACCCCAAGAAAGTGGTGATCCATGACGCGGTCGTCACGTTCTCGGAGCCGGGTCTGTTCGCCCCGACGTTACGCGCCAATCACGTGACCTATCTCCCGGGCAATAGCGTCCAAGCCACCAACGCCTATGTTGGAGTGGGTATTATCCCGCTCCTACCGGTGCCTTTCTACAACCAATCGGTGGACGACCCCCTGATTTCTCACGTCAAAGCCAAGGCTGGTTTCAGCTCCAACCTCGGCGGAGAGCTTGAACTCGGCTTGCTCGCGCCGTTCACGCGCACGGTCAAACTGGGCGGCGACCTCGGCATCTACACCAAAAGAGGCGTCATGTTCGGCCCTGCCGCCGCTTTTGAATTCGATGACGCCAACCAGTCGTTTCACGGGTCGCTGCGCAGCGGCTTCATCCAGGACAGCGGTGATCGAGGCACGGACATTCTCGGCAACCCGATCCCCAAGGATCGCGGCTTTGTCACGTGGGAGCATTATCAGACAATCGGGGACAACATCACCACCCTTGGCCAGGTTAACTACTGGTCCGACTCCGACGTCACTCGCGATTTCCGCGAGCGTGATTTCCGCCAGGTGCAAACCCCCGATAATTTCGTCGAGGGCTACTACACCGGCGAGAACTACGTCATCTCCGCCTTCACGCGCTTTCAGCCCAACGACTATCATGTCGTCCAGCGCCGCCTCCCCGAAATTCGCTTCGACGGCCTCCCCGTCGATGCCGGCTCCGGTATCTATCATCGTGTAAACGCCAGCATCGCCTCGCTCGAAGACAAGTCGCTGCCCGCGCTTTCCGATCCGGTTAACCGCGTTGACACCTACTACGCGCTCACCCGCCCCTTCACTCCTCGCGAATGGCTGTCCATTAAACCGGTCGCCGGCGCGCGTTTCACTTATTACGATCAGGCCACCTCCGGTCGTGACGACTACACCCGCGTGCTCGGCGAAGTCGGCTTTGACGCCGATCTTCAGGCCAGCTCGACCTACAACTACAAAAACGAGCAGTGGAAAATCGATGGCCTCCGCCACCTCGTGAAGCCCTACGTTTCCTACCGCGCCATCGGCAACGCCGACCAAGGCCAGGCTTACATCCCACCGATTGATCGAACCGCCTTTTCGACCTACCTTCAGCCCCTCGGCTTGGGCGACCGTCGCGACATCGATACCCTCGAAAAAACCAACACCCTTCGCCTCGGTCTCGACAACGTTCTCCAAACACGCGACCCCGCCTATGGCTCGCGCAACCTCGCCGAGCTGAACGTCGCGACCGACTGGCGCTTCGACCGTGCCGCCGGCCAGAGCCACTTCTCCGCGATCCAAAGCCAACTCGCCCTCAATCCCGTCAACTGGCTCAGTTTCGATACCTACGCCAACGTCACGCCGAGCGACCTCACCCTCCGTGAACTCAACACCGGCGTCACGTTCCGCGATGCGGGCGTCTGGTCTGTCCGCGTCGGCACCGACTTCCTCAAATCCGATCCCTCCGCCACCACCCCCGCCGGTGGCGTGGTTGGCATCCAGGAATACAGCATGGATATACGCTACTTCCTGAACGAGGCCTACGAAGCCCTCGTCCAGATCCGTTACGACACCCGCCTTGGAAGCTTCAGCAGTCAAGCGTTCGGCCTTCGTCAAAACATCCGCAATCTCTGGTTCATTGATTACGTGCTCACCTTCCGCGAACAGGACAGCCGCGCCGGCTCCACCAGCTTTGGCGTGAGCGTTGAGCTCGCTAATTTCTAATCCGGCGATGGACCGCCCCTCGCCCGCCGCCAGCCAAGGCCGCTATTTTCTCGCCCTCTTTGCCGCGCTGCGCCCGCACGTCGCCACCGACCGCAATCTGCCCTCGCGGCTCCAACAACTCCTTGCTCGCGAAAAACGGTTCGGGAGTCGCGACCGCCGTCTGTATCGCGAACTCCTCTACACCGCGTTGCGCCATCTCCCATGGATCGACGCCCGCCTCGCCACCTCGCCCGATGACGCTGTCCGCGCCACCGCTTGGCTCGCAGCCGATACTCCGGCCACTCGCGCTTTCCGCGCGCACTGGACCGCCGACTGGCCTGAATGTCCGACCACGGTCGCAGAGAAAGCCCGGCATCTCGGAGCCGATCCCGCCGCGCTCCTGCCGGCATGGTTCACTGAACACTGCCCGTCCGCCTGCGCCTCACCTGCGCTCGACTCTCTTCACTCCCGCGCACCGCTTTGGGTCCGCCTGCAAACCGACGACCCCGCACCCGTCCTCGCCGAGTTCGAAACGCGCGGCTGGCCCGTGCGCCCTTCGGTCGTCCTGCCCTCCGCCCTCGAAGTGCTCGCGGAAGCCGACCTTACCACCACGGATTCCTACGCCCGTGGCCTGATCGAAATCCAAGACCTCGGCTCGCAACTTCTCCTCGCACAACTCAGCCCTTCACCTGCCGGTCAGTGGCTCGATGCCTGCGCCGGCGCCGGCGGCAAAACCCTCCAACTCGCCCGCCTGATCGGCACCAATGGTCGCGTTGATGCCCACGATATTCGTACGTCCGCACTCGACGAACTCGGCACCCGGGCCGCCCGCGCCCGCATCGCCAACATCCGCATCCTCTCCGGCAAACCCGCCGGCACCTATGACGGCGTGCTCATCGATGCACCGTGCAGCGGCACCGGCACCTGGCGCCGCGCACCGCACCTCAAGTGGTGCACCACGCCGCGGACGATCACCGACGCCGCCGCATTGCAACGCGAGCTGCTTCATCGTTACGCTCCGCTCGTGCGCCCCGGTGGCCTCCTCGTTTACGCCACCTGCTCGCTCAGCCACCATGAGAACGATGACGTGGTCACCGCCTTCCTCGCCGCCAACCCCGAGTTCACTTCCGCCGCGCCCTCCCGCACCCTCCTGCCTTCCGATCACAACACCGATGGCTACTTCGTCGTCCCCCTCCGCCGCACGGCCTGAGAAACGCCGCGCCTCCCGCACCCTCGACATAAGCAACGCGTCGCCATGAAAACCAACCTCCCCGACGACGATTCCAATCCCGCCAGCCCGAACGCGCGCGCCGACGGCTGCGTTTTCCCGTTCGCCCCGCCCGCCTGGATTGGCTGGGCCGCCGCCGCATGCTTCTTTTTCGCAGCGATTTTCTTTGCCGGAAAAAGCTTCAACGTCCGCGGCCAACTTCAATCCGTTCTAGAAGATGAACGCGTTGCCCGCCTCGAAGCCGGCACGCTGAAAAACCTCCTCGAAGCCGAACGCATCCTCTCGCGCGGCCAGCTCGACCGGCTCGTCTCCGCTGACCGCCTCATCACCGAGCTGCGCCAGCAGGCCGACGTCGCCCGCCTCAAGATCACCTCGTTGGCCTCACCGACCGGCAACTCGCCGCAAGCCCATGCCGTCGCCGTGTGGAATCCCGACCGCCAGGAAGGCGTGCTGGTCGTTTCGCAACTTCCCCCGCTCGCTCCGGACAAAGATTACCAACTCTGGGTGATCGATCCCCAATATCAGATCCCGGTGGATGGCGGCGTGTTCACGGTTGATGAAAAAACCGGCGAAGCGCGTCTGAACTTCAAGCCGGGCAAGACCGTGACGGTCGCCCCGACCTTCGCCGTCTCGCTTGAGCGCAAAGGCGGCGCCCCGCAGGCCGAAGGCCCGATGGTGCTCATCGGCAACTGAGCGAATGCCGAAAGGCAGGAGCTCATTTATGGGCGATTCCGATGACCGGAATGCAGAAGCCTGCGAGCAGGCTTCTCCATTCAATCACTTACCCACCGCGCCAGTTGCCACGACCGCGAGTTCCTTGCACCCCTTAAGGTCGAGCTTGCCGGTCCCGAGCACCGGGATCTTTTCAACCCGCGACACGATCTTCGGTATCCACAAATTGGGCACACCCGCGGCGTTAAGCTTCTCTTTCACGCTTTCAACCGTGACCGCGTCGCTGGTCGTGAGGAGCACCAGCTGCTCGCCCTTGCCCGGATCGGGCACGCCCATCACGACGAGCGCGTAGCCTTCCGCCTGATCCAGCGCGAAGGCCTCGACGAGCTTTTGCTCCACCGTGCCGTGCGGCACCATCTCGCCGGCGATTTTTGAAAAACGCGAAAGCCGTCCTTCGATGAAAAGAAAACCGTCCTCATCGAAATGCCCGAGATCGCCCGTGACATACCAACCCTCGTGAAACATCTCGGCGGTCTTCTTGGGGTCATCCAGATACCCGCCAAAAATATTGGCGCCGCGAAACGCGATCACACCGGTCTGATCCGAAGGAAGAATTTCACGCGTCTCCGGATGAAGCACGCGCGCTGTCATGCCGGCCATCATGCGGCCAACCGAACCCAATCGCTTGCCGGGTTGCTCCGCGGATGTCGCGGTGGGTAGCGCGGGATCGGGCTGGTTCACGTTGGTCCCGGGCGAGGCCTCCGTCATTCCGTAACCCTGCATGATTTCGAGGTGAAACTTTTCTCTGAAGCCTTCGTAGAGATCCATCGGCAATTTCTCCGCGCCGGATACGAGAATCTGCAGCGACCTGAGATCGGCCGGTTCGGCTTTTTTCAGAATCGGACGCATGAAGGTTGGAGCGCCCACCATTACGCTGACTTGCTCCTCACGGATGGCCTCCACGATTTTTTTGGTCTCCAGCGGACTGGGAACCGTGATCGAGCGACAACCGCGCAGAAGCGGATACCACATATTCACCGTGAAGCCGAAACTATGGAAAATCGGCAGGCAGCTCAGCATCACCGAATTTGGCGGAAAGATGGAGAGCGTCGAAAACTGCCAGCAGTTCGCGAGGATGTTGCGATGGCTGAAAGGCACGCCCTTGGGCTCGCCCGAACTTCCGCTCGTGAACAGCAAGCCCGCCTCGGCGCGATCGCCATGTTTCGGCAGGCCCAGCAGGCGCGGCAGCAATTGATTTGGCAGCAACCAGGCGGCCAGCAACCAGGGCAGCAGCGCACGTTTTCCCCCGATCTCCTTGATCGTTCCGCTCAAGTCCAGCGTGCGTTCCGGCCAGGGGAACGCCGGCACTTTCGTTCGCACGGCGTCGGCCGAGATGATCGTGTTTACACCCGAGGCGCGCAGGCTTGATTCCGAGGCCGCGCGACCGGTCGTGAAGTTAAAGTTCACCGGAACCTTGCCTGCACATAGCACCGCAAGATTGGCAATGCTGGCACCAACACCGGGAGGAAGCACGATGCCCACGCGTGACTCAGACACCGTCTTGCGCAGGTGCCGCGACAAAGCGGCGGCGGCGGCGAACATTTGCGCGGCCTTGATTTCACGACGAGCCGCCGTGCGATCAACCATGACAAGCAAACCCGGATGACGTCCCAGACGACGGACGATCTCGCCTCCGAGGTGACGTTTTAATTGCGGCCGCTGATCAAACGCTTCGCAGCCAAGATCGAGTAACGCCTGACGAACGGTCGCGGCATCAGCCTGGTCCGCTGGGATAGGGTTCCCCCACACCACCGTCACCGCCGTGCGCATGATACGCGGAGATTTGATCAGATACTTGTTGTCCGAAAACGAGAACAACGAGCCCCACAACCCGTCATGCGCCACCGGCACCACGGGCACTCCGGCTTTGCGCGCCATCATCTCAAAACCGCGCTGCAACTTCATCAAATGGCCTGTGCGAGAAATGCCGCCTTCCGGAAAAATCAGCACCAGCTCGCCGTCTTTTAATGCCTGCGAAACACGACGGATCGTTTCAAGTGCGTTGGCCGGCGACACCGGAATCGTGCCCGTAAGCTTATAGACGAGCCGGAAAAACCAACTGCGTCGCGGCAGTATTTCGTGACCCACAAACCGGATCGGACGCGGGCAGGCCAGCTGCAGGGCAAACACGTCAACATACGACAGGTGATTGGAGACAATTAACGCCCCTCCTTGCGTTGGCACCCGGTCAACGCCACGTGCGCGCACGTTGTAAAGCAGTCGGCCAATCACCAATGCCGGCCAGGCAACAAACCAAGGGGCGTTGGCCCGGGGAAAAGGGGGAAGATCAACCATGAAGGGAGATTAAATCGGAGAGGTGCGAAAGTCTAAGCTCAGGGAAAGCGTTTCCCGTCCAGCCACACGCGTCGGATGTAGAGATGATGCGTCGCGCTGACGGATGCCTCGACTTCGAGAGTGGTGAAGGTCGGCGTGCCCCGACCCTCAGGCACAAAAAAGCGCTCGATGCCGTAATCCAGCCGGGGATTGTCGTCCGCACCCCATGCCTTGGCGGAAACCCACAGGCGCGGATCGTCGGGCGATGGCGCCTCGGAGAGAATCTCATCAATGACATGGTGCGCACCGCTGCGCTTGAGCACCACGAAGACCTCGCCCTCAATGTGGCCGGTGCGTTTCACCGATTTTTCGGGACGGCTGATTTCGTAGTTCAGCGTCATGTAGTCGCCCCGCAGAATGTCGCGCGGATCCACCGGCAATGTTTTCAAGCGAACCGTCGGCGCCGTGCTGCGGATCATCTCATGATATCCGGCCCAGCCGAGCAAGAAGACCACCTGCAAGGCGACGATCACCCAAATCCAGCGTGCTGATTTCATGTTCATACGGCCTCCTTTCCTGCCCGCATCGTGGCAAGCCAGCTTCGACGTTTGCGTTCCAGATAGATGCCCAACGTGAGCACAATCACTCCCGACACGACGAAGAACACCCCGCCCTCCAGCATCGTGCCGAACAAATCAAAGTAGCGCGTAATGATATTTACCGCGATGAACCCCAAGCCAAGGTTCACCCAGCCCTCCCGTCCGGTCGCCAGACCGGTCCGGACCATAAACACATTCAGGACAAACAACGCGGTCCACGACCAGGCGCTCCACAACCAACCGTAATCACCCGGATTCCAACCGGCCAGCACCGCGCCGACCGGCACGAGCGCAACCAGAAACCAACAGATCAACGAAAGCACCTCGCGTCGGCTCGCACGCAACGCCCCCAATCCAGCCAAAATCACCAACCCGCCGACCACCCACACCGGCAACCCATTGACGGCGCCGTTATGGCTGCGCCACTCCCAGATATGTCGAAGAAAACCCAGGAGGTATAATCCAGCGCAGACAATTAACGCGCCCCATTTTTCGTGCAGGGAAGCAAACGCCTCGTGCCGCGTTCCTCTCAACGCCAACCCCGTCAGCCACACAGCCAGGCCGAGCACCGTCATGATTGCCACAATACGGACGCCATCCTCCGAATACTGACTGCCCGGCATGAGCGACAGCCAGGAACCTCGCATGGAAAACTCCATACCGAGCCAAACAAGAAAAGCCAGCAAGCTGACCGCTTGCGCACCCTTGGAGCGCACCAACCACGGCACCGCCACAATGCCGAGCCACCACGCAAACACCCCGGTCGCCGGACGCGAATTCAGGTGGAAGATCTGACTGACCAGTGCGATTCCGGCCATGAACAACCCCGCGCCCAACATGAAACAAGCATCGCCCGTTTTTGAGTATCCGCCCGGGGCAACCTTGAGTCTCCAGCCGGCGGCGTAGGCGCCGACAAGCAACGCGATCAATCCACCCAATTTCACCCAGTCGGCTATATCCTGCCAGTTGGCGCTGATCAGCAGGCAAATACCCGCCAGAAAAAGCCCGCCGCCAATGAAGGCCAGAATGGCGACAAACCTGCCGCCTCCCGCCGATTCAGAATAACGCGCAAGCACCGAGGTGCGCTGCTCCTCGGTCAGCAAACCCTCACCCACCCACTCCGACGACTCTATGCGCAGACGTTCCTCGAATGTTTTCATAGTCAGTTCGTGATTTGAGAAATTACTTCTTCGGCAATCGCCAGGCGACCGCCCCCGCTTGCAGATGCTTCAGCCCAGACAAGGTTGCGTTGGCCTGCCTCTCGGTGAGCCCCTCGACTACTTGCAGCACGACCGCCTCGTAAGCCGGGGCGATTTTCTCCCACAACCGGCGCCCCGCCGACGTAAGCATGACCCGATAGACGCGGCGGTCGGCGGGATCATCCGTGCGCCGCACCCAGCCGGCCTTCTCCATGCGGTCGACCAACCCGGTGACGTTGGACCGGTCTACCACCAGCACATCGCCCAATTCACGCTGGCTGATGCCCTCGCCCGCCGCCGCTAGCACGCTGAGCACGTTATACTGCGCAGCCGTTATCCCGTGCGGGCGGAACAGACGCTGGCCTTCCCGAAGAAATACATCCGCCGTCGTGAGCACCGCGCGGGTGAGTTCGTGGCCTAGATCGGTGCGCATGCCGTTTGTTGTGATTCTGATTGTTTATATGTCAATTAATCCTTGGCCACGTTTTCAAATCGGCGGCCAGCGAAGCGAATCCCGGAAAATCGTTCTCCAGCCGGCGCGTGTCATGGGCGTGGCGACGGGCTTCGCGCAACGCGATCTCGGTTTCGTGGTAAAGATTCGGACGCTCGGTGCCGTAGATGCGCTGCTTGAGTTCGCGTCGGGTATAGGGGGCCTGCGACGCCTCCTGTCCGGAGACCCACCGGTCCTCCGTGACTGAATTTTCCAGACCACAGAGATACCACGCCTCCATCGCCGGAACGGCCACCCCGACACCGCGCAACACACACTCACGCCCCCGCGCAGGCGGCAATTTCTTCGTGGCCTGCCGAAAAATCCCCCGCAACTGACAAAGCCGGCACAGGGGATGATAATACTGGGGAGCGTCGTGTGTCGCGGTGTGCACGATCGAGTCGTCGCTATCCACCACGACAATCAATCCATCCGCATCGGTGTTGAAATGCAGGTGACGAATGATCGACGGCAGAACCTGCGCAACCGACGGCCATCCGCGAGCGCGCAACGAGGGATGCACGCGAATGAAGGGACGACCCAGCACCGCTTCCGCCAGAACGGCGATGGCAGCCTCGTCAGCGGGCGATTCGCTGAGAATGGCGATTCTTCGTGAAGCGGGGGACGATTGGCTCATTTGTCCTCGGGAACACCGCCGATGATTCCTGAAAACCACAGGTCGCCGAGCGAACCGGACGACATGATTTCGTTGAGATCGCCACGCTCGTCCAGGCGGACGAAATGAGCGGCGGCACCCTGTTTTTCCGTGATGACGACCTCCTCCGGATGATCTCGAAACAGATCCAGCATGTAAGGCGAATGCGTGGTTGCGATGACCTGCACCGGAGCGCGCGAGGCGCCTGTTTCCTCCGGATAACTGAGCCGGTAGAGCAGATCGCGGATCTCCCGCAACATGCGCGGATGCACGCCACGATCCACTTCCTCGATACACACGATGCTCGGTGGAGCCGGATCAAAGGAGAGCGTGAGGATGGCGAGCACGTAGAGCGTGCCTTGGGAAAGATTCTCGGCAGTGATCCATTCGCCGCCGTCCGCCAGACGCAGGCGCAGCTCGATCAGCTGGTCGGAGTGCGTGACCAGATCCAATTCGTCGTATTCCGGCAGCATGCGGAACAACTCGGCTGTGAGGCGGGCAAATTCCTCGGGATGCGATGCCCGACGCGCAGCCAACACAGCGGCAAGATTGGCGCCATTCAAGGCGAGTTCGACGCCCGGCTTGGCCGGGCACGGCGCGGCGATGGCATCGTGTTCAAAAACAAAACTGCGCATGTCGATCAATCGAGCGCGCAACCCGGCCCAGTCATCAACGCCTTCGCCCGTTGGCAACGGGATAACTTGGAGAAGATCACACACGGCATCGGAGACACACCCGAGCGAAGCCTCCAGCCCGTCATACGGCGGAGAAAAACGAAACGTGATCTCCGCACCCTCAGGCCGGCGGTCGACCTCATGACCGGCCTCACGCAAGGGAAGCTTTGCCAGCGTCCGCAGGCTGAGGATCGCCTGAATCAAGCTGGTCTTACCCGAGCCATTGGGGCCAATCACAAGATTGAACGGCGACAGCACCAAGCTGGTGCTGCGCAGCGCCTTAAAGTTCCGGAAAGCAACGGAGGCGATCACACCTCGAAACGTGACCCTCCCCGCGGCAGAGTCCAATGCAAAGAAACGGACACTACCCGCTGCCGAAATTTAGACTATCTTTTGACTGACGCCCAAACGCTTGGCCCGCTCAGTGCAAGGTGACACCCAGCATCTTCGCAACTTGGTTCACGTCCTTGTCGCCGCGTCCGCTGAGATTGATGAGAACAATTTGGTCCTTGGGCAGCGCCTTCGCGCGCTTCAGTCCTTCAACGATGGCATGGGTGGATTCCAGCGCGGGGATGATTCCTTCGAGGCGCGAGACCAGTTGGAAAGTCTCCATGACTTCGTCGTCCGTCGCATAGGCGTAACCAATGCGCCCGATGTCACGATAAAAGGCGTGCTCCGGACCGATCGCCGCGTAATCGAGGCCCGCACTGATCGAATGGGTCAGCTCAATCTGACCGTCCGGGTTTTGGAGAATGTAGGTTTTGGAACCTTGCAGCACGCCGAGCTTGCCGCCTTCGAAACGAGCCGCGTGTTCGCCCCGGATGATGCCGCGACCACCCGCCTCGACGCCGATGAGTTTGACCGAGGCATCCTTGAGAAAATCAAAAAACACCCCGATGGCGTTCGAACCGCCGCCGACGCAGGCGACGATCTCATCCGGCAAACGACCTTCACGCGCGAGGATTTGCTCCTTCGCCTCTTGTCCGATCACGCGATGAAAATCGCGGACCATCATCGGATACGGGTGCGAGCCGAGCGCGGAACCGAGGATGTAGTGGGTGTCGCGCACGTTGGTCACCCAGTCGCGCATGGCTTCGTTAACGGCGTCTTTCAACGTCTTCTGGCCGGACTCGACGCCACGCACCTCGGCGCCCATGAGGCGCATGCGAAACACGTTCAACGCCTGGCGCTCCATGTCGACCGCGCCCATGTAGATCACGCACTGGAGACCGAACTTCGCGCACACGGCGGCGGTCGCAACGCCATGCTGGCCGGCGCCGGTTTCGGCGATGATGCGTTTCTTGCCCATGCGGATGGCGAGGATCACCTGGCCGAGGGCATTGTTGATTTTATGCGCGCCGGTATGGAGGAGATCCTCGCGTTTGAAATAGATTTTAGCGCCGCCGCAGTGAGCGGTCAGACGCTCGGCGAAATAAAGTTCGGTGGGACGACCGGCGAATTCCTTCAAGTGCCGGCGGAGCTCGGCGACGTAAGCGGGATCAGCCTTGGCCTGTTCGTAAGCGGCGCCGAGTTCCTGCAGGGCCGTCATAAGAGTCTCGGGCACGTAAACGCCGCCAAACTGGCCGAAATGGCCGGAGGCGTCAGGCTGGGCAAGGGGTTCAATCACGGGAGAAACGGCGGGCATGGAAGAATTAACTGAACGGCGAAGCCGATGGGTGGCAAACGGGATTTCACGGAGCAATCGCTATCAACAAAACAAAAAGACCCGACGCGGTCGTCGGGTCTCCGAAAGGCACCGGCACGTTGACGGATTACATCAACCTTCCGAGACGCGGCTCTTCAGGAACGCGAGAACGTCTTGGAATTTGGCCAGGTTGGCTTGATCGGCGGCGATCAAGTTTTCATGCGCAGCCAGCACGAGACGGGCGCTTTCGAGTTCACCTCTGTCTGATGTGCAGGGAAGCGCGTCCTTGGCGTTGAGATTCACATCCACGATCTCCGTATCGACGGTGAGCAGGCGATGCAGCCCGAGATTACGCACGAGTTCCAAGTTGCGCGAAGCCATGCGACATAGCACGAGGCTGCCGCAAGGAACCTGCTTGCGAAGCTGCAAGGCCACGCCGGCCAGCACGCCAAGAAACGTGCTGTCCATGCTGGTGCAGTTATTGAAATCCATCACAAACCGGGTGCTGCCGCGGGCAATGAGTTCGTTGAAGAAATCATTCAAGCATGCGCTGTTCTGAAACGAGGCCCGCCCCTCGATACGAATCGCGACAGGGTCGGAAGACGCATCAACGAGAAACGTGGGCTTGGTGACGTCGGCCATGATCTGGGATTTTTAACGCTCGGAAACAATGCAAACGGTGCGAAACAGGACTAGTATTGTCCTGTATCGCACCTTTGCAAGGACTCCGACGGGGGGCGGTTAGTTGGCGGCGATGATCTGACGAAGCACATACGGCAGGATACCGCCGTGCTGGTAGTAGTCGATTTCGATGGGCGTATCGATACGGCAGCGCACCTGCACGTTCTCGACCGATCCATCCTTGCGCGTGATCTTCAGAGTGAGGTCCTGCTGGGGCTTGATCGCCATGGTCAGACCGAGCACGTCGTAGGTTTCGGAGCCATCAAGGTTAAGCGTCTGCGCGGTGACGCCTTCCTTGAACTGGAGCGGGAGCACGCCCATGCCCACGAGGTTGGAGCGATGGATACGCTCGAAGCTCTGGGCAACGACGACCTTCACGCCGAGCAGATTGGTGCCCTTGGCGGCCCAGTCGCGGGAGGAACCCGTGCCGTATTCCTGACCGGCGATCACGATGAGCGGCGTGCCGTTGGCGATGTGCTTCGCGGCGGCATCGTAGATGGCGAGTTTCTCGCCCGTGGGCTGGTAGATCGTGCTGCCGCCCTCTTCGCCGCCGAGCATCAAGTTCTTGATACGAACATTGGCAAAGGTGCCGCGCGTCATGATGCGGTCGTTGCCACGGCGCGAACCGTAGGAGTTGAAGTCCTCGAACGTGACTCCGTTTTCGATGAGGAAGCGGCCGGCGGGCGAGCTCTTCTTGATGGCGCCGGCGGGCGAGATGTGGTCGGTGGTGACGGAGTCGCCGAAGATACCAAGCGGACGCGCGCCGCGGATCTCGGTAATCGTGCCGGGCGTGAGCGAGAAGTTCGTGAAAAACGGCGGCTCTTGGATGTAGGTCGAAGACGGATCGAACGAGTAAACGTTGCCCGTGGTCGAGGGGATCTCGTTCCACTTCGGATTCTGCTCGGCGAAGTCGCTGTAGAGCTTGCGGAAGACCTCGGGCTTGAGCGCGGCCTGAAGTTGGTCGCGCACTTCTTTTAGAGAAGGCCAGATGTCTTTCAGGAAGACAGGTTTTCCATCTTTGCCCGTGCCCAGCGGCTCGGTGGACAGGTCGATGTCCACGCGGCCGGCGAGCGCGAAGGCGACGACCAGCGGGGGCGACATGAGGAAGTTGGACTTGATGTTCTGGTGGACGCGGGCCTCGAAGTTGCGATTGCCCGAGAGCACGGACGCGGCAACGAGATCGTTCTTCACAACGGCTTCCTCGATGTGCGCATCGAGAGGACCGGAGTTGCCGATGCAGGTCGTGCAACCGTAGCCGACGGTTTGGAAACCGAGTTTGTCGAGGTAGGGCTGGAGGCCGGTCTTCTCAAGGTAATCGGTCACCACGCGGGAGCCGGGAGCGAGCGAGGACTTGACGAGCGGGTTGACGGACAGGCCCTTCTCGACGGCGCGCTTCGCGACCAAGCCGGCGGCCAGCATGACGCTGGGGTTGGAGGTGTTGGTGCAGCTCGTGATCGCGGCGATCAACACGCTGCCGTGGCGGAGTTCGCCACCGAGTTCGGAGGTCAACGCGAACACCGGATCGGGAGTGGGACGGTTGTTCGCCATCTCCAGCTCGGTCGTGGGATTGGTGTTTTGCGCGAGGGATTTTTCCAGTTTGACGGGCTCCTGGCTGCCGCCGCCGGAAGCGGCGATGGTGACGCCCGGCTCGACGCGGACGCGACGTCCGAATTCCTCGGTAGTTTTGCCAAAGCCGTTTTCTTTAACCGGCTTGGAGAAGGCGGAAACGAACTCGTTTTTGAGGGATTTGAGCTCGATGCGATCCTGCGGGCGCTTCGGGCCGGCGACGCTCGGCACCACGCTGGCGAGGTCAAACTCGAGGTCGGTCGAGTAAGCGATGTCGCCTTTGGCGGGAATGCCCCAGAGGTTCTGGGCCTTGTAGTAGGCTTCGTAAACCGCGATGTCGGCTTCGTTGCGGCCGGTGGCGCGCAGGTAATTGGAGCACTCGCCGTCGATCGGGAAGAAGCCCATGGTCGCACCGTATTCGGGCGCCATGTTGGCGATGGTCGCGCGGTCAACGACGGGCAGCGCGGCGGCGCCGGGGCCGTAGAACTCGACGAATTTGCCGACGACCTTGGCCTTGCGGAGGAGCTGGGTGAGCGTGAGCGCGAGGTCGGTCGCGGTGACGCCTTCGCGCAGCGCACCGGTGAGGTGAACGCCGACCACGTCGGGCGTGAGGAAATACACGGGCTGGCCGAGCATGCCGGCCTCGGCCTCGATGCCGCCGACGCCCCAACCGACGATGCCAATGCCGTTGATCATCGTGGTGTGCGAGTCGGTGCCGACGAGCGTGTCGGGATAGTAAACGCCGTTGCCATCCTTGAGCACGCCCTTGGCGAGATACTCGAGGTTGACCTGGTGAACGATGCCGATGCCCGGGGGAACGACCTTGAACGTATCAAACGCCTGCATGCCCCACTTGAGGAACTGGTAGCGCTCGCGATTGCGGGAGAACTCGAGATCGAGGTTCTTCTTCATCGCGTCGGCGGAGCCGGCGAAATCGACCTGCACGGAGTGGTCAACAACCAGGTCAACGGGCACGAGCGGCTCGATGATCTTCGGGTTCTTGCCGAGACGGGAAACGGCCGAGCGCATCGCGGCGAGGTCCACGAGGAGCGGCACGCCGGTGAAGTCTTGCAGCACGATGCGGGCGACCACGAACGGAATCTCCTCGGTGCGAGGCGACTTGGCTCCCCATGTGGCGAGATCCTTGATGGCGCCTTCGGACACGCGCTTGCCATCGGCGTTGCGCAGGAGCGACTCCAAGACGAGGCGAATGGAAACGGGCAGGCGCGACACGTTTTCGAAGCCGGCTTTCGCGAGCGTCGGCAGCGAGTAATACTTATGGGTGGCGCCGTTGACCGTGAAGGTCTGCAGCGTGTTGAAGGGATTGGGAAGGCTCACGGGAAGGTCGGGTCGGTTCAGGTCGGTTTGCGTAACGTAAAAAAAACGCGCCAAAGGAAAAACCTTGGCGCGTGGGAAAAATTATTTGGCGAGCGCGGCTTTGACGGCTTCGAAATTCGGCAGGTCTTTCGGCGTGGCGGTCTGCTCGGCGTATTTAACGATGCCGTCCTTGCCGATGACGAAAGCGGCGCGGGCGGAGGTGTCGCCAATGCCGGCGAGGCCCGGGAAGAGCACGCCATAGGCTTTGGTGGTTTCCTTGTTCAGATCGGAGACGAGGGTGATCTTGATGTTGCTGGCCTTGGCCCACGCTTCCTGCGCGAACGGACTGTCCACGCTGATGCCGATGACGTCGGCACCAAAGCTCGAGTAACCGCTCAAGCCATTGGAAACGTCGCAGAGTTCGCTGGTGCAAACGCTGGTGTAGGCGAGCGGGAAGAACAGCAGCACGGTCTGCTTCTTGCCAAAATTGTCGCTCAGCTTGATGTCGGCGAGACCTTCGGCGGTCTTGGTCTTGAGGGTGAAATCAGGGGCTTTGGAGCCAACAGCGATGGGCATGGAAGTGTGTTTAGGTTAAGGTCGTTAAACGGCGCAGGTTGCGCGTGAACAAGAGAGGTCGAGGCTAGGGAGTCCGCGCGGTCGCTCGCAATCCGTTTTTCCCGCTAGAAGAGATGATTCTACTTTTCCTTCGCTCACCATTAGTTCCGCTGTGGTAAGGGAGCTTGAGCAACGTGTTCTAGACTTGCCCCGACTCCCCGCTCCCCGAAACCTCTCCCCCTCATATGGTCATCAAACCCAAAGTCCGTGGATTTGTCTGTGTCACCGCCCATCCCGCCGGCTGCGCCGCGCACGTTCAGGAATGGATCGATTACGTGAAGGCCAAGGGTCCCGTGAAAAACGGCCCCAAGAAGGTCCTCGTGATCGGCTCCTCCACCGGCTACGGCCTCGCCTCCCGCATCTCCGCCGCCTTCGGTTCCGGCGCCGCCACCATCGGCGTCTTCTTCGAGCGCCCGTCCGAGCCGGACAAGACCGCCACGCCCGGCTGGTATAACACCGCCGCGTTCACCACCGCCGCCCACAAAGCCGGCCTTTACGCCAAGAACTTTAACGGCGACGCCTTCTCCGACCAGCTCAAGACGGACGTCCTCGCCACCATCAAGCGCGACCTCGGCCAGGTTGACCTCGTCGTTTACTCCCTCGCCTCCCCTCGCCGCACGCATCCGAAGACCGGCGTCGTCCACAAATCCACGTTGAAGCCCGTCGGCCAGACTTATAGCAACAAGACCGTCGATACCGACAAGGGCGTGGTTTCCACCATCACCATCGAGCCTGCCAACGAGGCCGAGATCGCCGACACCCAGGCTGTCATGGGTGGCGAAGACTGGGAGATGTGGATCAACGCCCTCGACGAGGCCAAGCTCCTCGCTCCCGGCGCCACCTCCGTCGCCTACTCCTACATCGGGCCCGAGCTCACCTGGCCGATCTACAAAAACGGCACCATCGGCCTCGCCAAAAACGACCTCGAACGCGCCGCCAAAGCCATCAACGCCACGCTCCGTTGCAACGGCTACGGACGCGCCTTCATCTCCGTCAACAAAGCGCTTGTCACTCAAGCGAGCTCGGCGATTCCCGTCGTTCCCCTCTACATTTCGATCCTTTACAAGATCATGAAGGCCAAGGGCACCCACGAAGGTTGCGTCGAGCAGATCGACCGCCTCTTCCGCACGCAGATGTATGGCGGCACCGGCCTCACTTTTGACGACGCCGGCCGCGTCCGCATCGACGACTGGGAAATGGCGCCGGATGTCCAAGCCGAGGTCGCCAAAATCTGGCCCGAGATCACCACGGAAAATCTCCCCGCTCTCACCGACATCGTCGGTTACCGCAGCGAGTTCCTGAAACTCTTCGGCTTCGGTTTCCCCGGCATCGACTACGAGGCGGACATCAATCCGCACGTCGAGCTGCCGACCAACTGATCGACGGCCTCCCGCCTCACCCACAACGCCCGGCCCTCATGGCCGGGCGTTTTTTTGTGCGCTTCAAGTGGGATTCACCCGTGCGGCCAGCATCGGCCGAAACGCCGCACGGTAGGCCCAGGCCAGATACAACTCCAACACGAGAAACACCACGGCGATCGGCAGCCCCGAGCGCTCCAAAAACACATGGAACAAAACGCTGTTCAAAATAAACGGCGCGAATAACGCCAGCGCCAGCGGCACGAAACGATTCACCACCAGAAGCAGGCCCACGACCAGCAGAGTCACGGCGATCAATTGCATCATGTAGCCGGAGTTCACGAGCGCACCGGCGAACGCCGCGGCCCCTTCGGGCATCGCAGTTTCTGGCTGCGGTATGAAATTGAGAAACCCATTGAGCCCGAAAACGAGCAAGGGAAGTCCCATGAGATAGCGAGCAACGACAGGCAGATGGCGGGTGATGTTCATCATAGAAGAAGGTGGGTGTTCCGCTCTTGGGTTTGGCCTGATGGGTCAAAATCGCGCTCCTCAAAAGAACTCAGGGCCGGGGCCTCACGGTTGGTTTGATGATCGCGGGTGATCACTCATTAACCATCACTTTAAAGCCACCGTAAAGCATGCGTTTGCCATCAAATGGCATGTCCTTCGGATCGCACATCGAAGCAATCCGCTCATCCTTCATGACCTTGGCGTTTACCTTGTCGCGGTGGGCGCGGGATTTGTAGGTGATCCACGAAAACACGATCAGTTCGCCGGGTTTCGCCCTGATGCCCTTGGGGAAAGGTAGCCCCATTTTGACGTCCAAATCGTCGCTCACGCATTCCTTGTAATCCAAGGCACCGTGTTCGCGCCATATCTTGCCCGCCTTGGCCGCCATGCGCCGGTAGGCCTCGATTTTATCTTCAGGAACCGGAATGACAAATCCGTCTGCATAGAGGGCCATGATGATATCCTTCCTTTGGATGTTTTTTGGTGAGGTTTAGATTCGGAGATCGGCCGGTCTGTTTCCAAATAGTCAACGAACGAGCTTCAACGTTCCAGTCGAACGCTTGGTTTGAAGGTTGGCCGGCCCGAAGCCTAATCGGCACGCACGAAAAAGGGCGGGCCGATAACGGCCCGCCCTCTTGAAGGAACGTAGTGTTCTAATAACTACAAACTCAGAGGCTCTGAGCGGCGGCGACCACGGCTTCGGTGGTGATGCCAAGTTCCTTGAAGACGGTCGCACCCGGGGCGCTCATGCCGAAGCGATCGATGCCGATCACCTTGCCGTCGAGACCGACGTATTGATACCAGAGACCGGTGACACCCGCCTCGATGGCGACGCGCTTGCGCACGGCCTTCGGGAGAACGGACTCGCGATACTCGGCGGACTGGCGGTTGAAGCGCTCGAAGCTCGGGACGGACACCACGCGCGCACCGGCGCCCAGGATCTTGGCGGCGTTGACGACGTATTGGAGTTCGCTGCCGCTCGCCAACAGGATGTGGGTGAGCTCGGCGGTTTCCTTGACGGCGATGTAGGCGCCCTTGGCCACGCCTTCGCGGCGGGTTGCGACAGGGATGTCGTTGAGCAAGGGCAGCGCCTGACGCGTGAGCGAGAGGAGCGTCGGACCTTCATTGTGCTCGAGGGCGGCGGCGTAGGCGCCGGCGGTTTCCTCGGGATCGCCGGGGCGGATCACATCGAAGCCAGGGATCACGCGCAGACCGGAAACCGTCTCGACGGGCTGGTGGGTCGGGCCGTCTTCACCCACGCCGACGGAGTCGTGCGTGTAGATGTAGAGGACGGGCAGCTTGGCGAGCGCGGCAAGGCGCATGGCCGGACGCGAGTAATCGGCGAACACGAGGAACGTGGCGACGGACGGACGGAAGATGCCGTCGTAGGCGACACCGTTGGCGATGGAGGCCATGGCGTGCTCGCGGATACCGAAACGGATGTTGCGGCCGGCGCGGTTGGTTTCATCGAAATCCTTGTCGGAAGCGATGTAGTTGAGCGTAGAGCCGTAGAGGTCGGCGCTGCCACCGATGAGCAGCGGAAGCTCGGCGGCGACGGACTGAAGGACCTGCTGACCGGCGGCGCGGGTGGCGAGCTTGGCATCGGCCGGGAAGAGCGGGGTCTTCGCGAGGAGGTTCGCGGCGCTCGGAGCAACGCTACGGCTGGCGAGAAGAGCGGCCTTCTCGGGATTCGCGGCTTTCCAAGCTTCGAAGGTCTTGCCCCACTTCTTGTAGTTGCGCACGAGGCGCTTCTTGTGGTCGGCAAAGTAAGCGCGCACGTCATCGCTCACGAAGAAGTGTTTGTCGGCAGGGAGGCCGAGACCGATGCGGGCGGCTTCGGAGAACTTGGCGCCACCTTCGCCGTGGCCCTTGGCGGTGCCGGCGACCTCAGGGATACCCTTGGCGATGGTCGTCTTGGCGATGATGAGCTGGGGCTTGCCGGTGGCCTTCTTGGCTTTGGCGACCGCCTTGGCGATCGCGAGCATGTCGTGGCCGTCGATTTGTTGCACGTCCCAGCCGAGGGCCTTGAAGCGCTTGATGTCGTCGCCGCTCTGCGACTTGTTGGCCATCGCGTCGAGGGTGACGTCGTTGGAGTCGTAGATGAGGATCAGGTTGTCGAGCTTCTGGTGGGCGGCGAAGGCGAGGGCCTCGAGGGCGACGCCTTCCTGCATGCAGCCGTCGCCGGCGAGGGCGATCACGTGGCTGTCAAAAATCGTGTGCTCGGCGGTGTTGAAACGAGCGGCGGCGGCTTGGATGGAGAGCGCGAGGCCGGTGGCGTTGGCGATACCTTGGCCGAGAGGACCGGTGGTGCACTCGACGCCGGGGGTCTCGTGGAACTCAGGGTGGCCGGGGGTCTTGCTGTGGAGAACGCGGAACTTGGTGAGTTCTTCGAGGGAGAGATCGTAGCCGCTCAGGTGGAGCCAGCTATAGATGAACATCGAGCCGTGGCCGGCGGAGAGGACGAAGCGGTCGCGGTTCAACCAGCGAGGAGCATCGGGATTATGGGAGAGCACGCTGCCGAAAAGCACGGCACCGATCTCGGCGCAGCCGAGCGGGAGGCCCAAGTGGCCGGAATTGCATTTATGGACGGCGTCAATGGCGAGGCCGCGAGCTTGGTTGGCTGCGAGAGACAGGATGTCGGTCTGGAGTGGCATGGTTGGAAAAAGGGTCTGCGAAAAAACGAAAGGTCAGGAACTAACGATTCCGATGGGAACGGGGAAGCCCAAAGGGCATGAAAAAAGCGAGTCGGGTGGACTCGCTTTGATCATAATAAAAGAACCGTGGTGGGTTACTTGGTGGCGACGGCCTTCTCGCGCTTCTCGGCCTTGACGGCGACGGCGGCTTTGCCGAGACGGTCACGGAGGTAGTAGAGGCGGGCGCGCATCGGCTCGGAGGTCTGCTCGATCTCGATCTTCTCAATGTTCGGGGAGCTGGTGGGGAACACGCGCTCGACGCCCTCGCCGTAGCTGATGCGACGGACGGTGAAGGTCTCATGGATGCCCGAGCCCTTGATCGCGATCACGATGCCCGCGAAAATCTGCACGCGCTCTTTATCACCCTCGCGCACCTTGGTGTGGACTTTGACGCCGTCGCCCACCTTGAAAGGAGGAAGGTCTTTTTTGACCTGGCTGGCGGTGATTTCTTTGATGATCGGGTTGCTCATGACGATTGACTGTTGGTTATGAAAGTAGGTCTGGACGAACGTGGCGGGTTTTCTCGATACGTTGTGCGTTTCGCCACTCTTCGATCTTGGCATGGTCGCCGGAAAGGAGGACATCCGGCACGGACATGCCGCGGAATTCGGCGGGACGCGTGTATTGAGGAAAGTCGAGCAACTTGCCGGTGAAGGATTCGTGCGTCAATGACTTTTCTTCCCCCAGCACACCGGGGATTAAACGTGCAAGCGCATCGATCACCACGGCGGCGGGCAGCGTTCCATTCGTGAGCACGTAGTCGCCAATGCTGATTTCCTGGTCGATGACCTTGTCTCGGATGCGCTGATCGATGCCCTCGTAGTGTCCGCTGAGCAGGATGAGGTGCGTCTCCTTGGCGAGTTCGCCCGCCAATTTCTGTGAATACGGCACCCCATCGGGCGTGAGATAAATGCGACGGCAGCCGGGCGTCTGAAGCTGTTCGATCGCGGCAAAGACCGGCTCGGGCTTCATGACCATGCCAGCACCGCCACCAAACGGACGGTCATCCGCGTTTTTATGCTTACTCGTAGCCCAGTCGCGGACGTCGTGAACTTTGACCGTGAGCAAGCCGCTTTCGATACCCTTGCCCAAGATGCTCTCGACAAGAAACCCGTCGAGCATCCGAGGGAAAAGCGTAAGAACATCGATGTGGAGCGGCATAACAGAAAGCGCGGTGACAAAAAAAATCGCCCGAGCCGTGAGGCTGGGCGATTAGAAAAGACTTAAATCCCGGAAGCTTAGGCTGCGGCGGCGGCCTTGCGGGCCTTCTTGATCAAGGACAGGGCGGTGTCCGTGGGGGTCGCACCCTTGCTGATCCAGTAGTCGGCGCGAGCGACGTCCAACTTAAGGGAGTCCTTGGCGGCGCGGGGGTTATGGGTGCCGAGGGTCTCAACGGCAGCGCCATCACGGCGGGAACGGGCTTCGGCGACGACAACGTGGTAAATCGGGTTGTGCGTGGAACCGATGCGGGAGAGGCGGATTTTGAGTGCCATGGGAAAAGTTTTTCGGACGGGTTGCTTGAGTTGAAAAGCCGTGGAATCCACCGAACGGGCCAAACGATGTCAAGCAGCCATTTCTCAGGATAATATTCTAATAAGGGAAGACGGACCTTGACCCCTCCCCTACCCGGTCCGAACGTCCGCCTTCTTATGCTCAAAGCCGGTATCGTGGGTCTGCCCAATGTGGGCAAGTCCACTCTCTTCAATGCACTCACTCGCTCCCGCAAGGCGGAAGCGGCCAACTATCCGTTTTGCACCATCGACCCGAACGTCGGCGTCGTGGTGGTTCCGGATGAGCGCGCCTATGTGCTGAAAGGGATCGCCAAGACCAACGTGGTCGTGCCGGCCGCCATCGAGTTCGTGGACATCGCAGGCCTGGTCGCAGGCGCCAGCAAGGGCGAAGGTCTGGGCAACAAGTTCCTCGCCAACATTCGCGAGACCGATGCGATCGTGCACGTCGTGCGTTGCTTCGTTGACGACGACATCATCCACACGATGGGTGTGGTCGATCCGGTGCGCGACATCGAGGTCATCACAACCGAACTGGTGCTCGCCGACCTCGACGCCGTCGAGAAACGCCTGGGCAAAACCCAAAAGCTCGCCAAGGCCGGTGACAAAGATGCCGTCGCCGAGTTCGCCCTGCTCGAACGCCTCGTCCCGCACCTCAACGCCGGCAAGCCCGCCAATGTTCTCCCGAACACCACCGACGACGAGAAGAAGCTGCTCCAACTTTTCCAGCTGCTCAGCGCCAAGCCCGTGATCTACGCGTGCAATGTCGCCGAGGGCGATCTCGCCACCGCAGAGGAAAATCCGTTCGTCAAACAAGTGGCCGCCTTTGTGAAGGCACACCACGACGCCGCCTATGTGCCGATCAGCGCGCACATCGAGGCGGAATTGATCGACCTGTCCGCGGAGGAGGCCAAGGAGTTCCTGACGGATCTCGGTGTCTCCGACTCGGGCGTGTCGCAGCTGATCAAGGGCACCTATAATTTGCTCGGCCTGCAGACTTACTTCACCGCCGGTGAAAAAGAAGTTCGCTGCTGGACGATCAAGAAAGGCTGGAAGGCCCCGCAGGCCGCCGGCGTGATCCACACCGATTTCGAGAAGGGTTTCATCAAGGCCGAGGTCGTCGCCTACGACGATCTCACCCGCCTGGGCAGCACGGCTGCGGCTCGTGACGCCGGGAAATACCGTATCGAAGGAAAGGAATATGTCTTTCAGGACGGCGACGTCGTGTTGTTCCGTTTCAATAACTGAGCCACCGACGCCCAACCGTCCTGTTCTGGTATGAGCGCAAAAAAGAGGCGCGGCCCCTAGGGATGGGGGTCGCGCCTCTTTCATTTTAAAGGATCAAAAAAAAGGCGGACCGCGTTGGGCCCGCCTTTTTTTGTCAGCCGATATTACGAATTAAACCACGGTGCCGCTCGGCACGATCACGCCCTTCGGCACGACCAGCACGCCATCGCGGATGATGATGCCGTGAGCATAGTCGCCGTCGGGCTTGCCCGTGGGCGAGAGTTTCACGTTGTTGCCGATGCGGGCGTTTTTATCGATGATGGTGTGCTCGATCACGCAGTTTGATCCGACGCCGATGTTAAACACGCCCTTGGATGCGTTGTCCATTTGCTGCTGGGGCGTCTCATAATAATCAGCGCCCATCATAACGACCTCATGGAGCCTGGAGCCCTCGCCCACATGCGAGCGAATGCCGAGCACGCAACGCTTGAGCGTCGAGTCGGTGATGATCGAACCATCGCCAATGACGACGTGATCGATGTCGCATCTGTTGAGCTTCGACGCGGGCAGGTAGCGATCTTGCGTGTAGATCGGCGCGGTGGGATCGAAAAAGTTGAACGGGGGCAGCGGATCGGAGAGCGCGAGATTGGTGTCGAAAAAGGCCTTCACCGTGCCGATGTCCTCCCAATAACCCTCGAAGATGTGGGCGAAGAGACGCTTCTTCCCGAGCAAGCTCGGGATGACTTCCTTGCCGAAGTCGGTCATGTTGTTGTCGAGCGCTTCCGTCAGAACCTGGCGGTTGAAAACGTAGATGCCCATCGAAGCCAGGCAGTGCTTCTCGCCGGTGGCGGAGTGCAACGAGGCTTCGAGCTTGGGGCTAAGCGTGAGCCCCTGAATCACGGCGGGATCCTTCGGCTTCTCGACGAACTGATTGATGGAAAGGTCATCGTTGACCTTCATGAGACCGAGACCCTCGACCTTCGACACGGGGAACGGAATCGCCGCGATGCTCACATCGGCCTTGCTGGCGATGTGGTCATTGATGATTTGACGGAAATCCATCCGGTAGAGCTGATCGCCTGAAAGGATCAACACGAGGTCGTGCGGGAACGTGCGGAAATGCTGAAGATTACGCCGGACGGCATCGGCGGTGCCTTGATACCAATTGGCATTTTTTTCGGTTTGCTCTGCGGAGAGGATGTCCACGAAGCCGCCGCCGAATGGATCGAAATGGTAGGTGCTTTGCGTGTGCCGGTGCAACGAAGCGGTGTGAAACTGCGTGAGCAGGAAAATCCGGTTGATGTCGGAGTTGATGCAATTGCTGATCGGAATATCGACCAGACGATACTTGCCCGCGAGAGGGACAGCCGGTTTGCATCGCTCCATGGTCAAGGGATATAGGCGGGTTCCGCGTCCGCCACCCATGACCACCGCCAGGACCTTTTTCTGCATGCTCATACGAATTGAATTAAGAGAGAGGTTTCGATGTCAGGCAATCAGGGTAATTGCCTTGCGCAACGTTTGAACGGGTCCGTAAATTCGCGAGCCTAAACCGGCAAAAATTTATGTGTGGAATCGTAGGCTACGTTGGCCGTCAAAAAGCATCCCCTATTTTACTCGAAGGCCTGAAGCGCCTTGAGTATCGCGGCTACGACTCCGCAGGCATCGCCGTGCAACAGGATGGAAGGCTCGACATCGCTCGCAAGGTGGGCCGGGTCGAGAACCTCGTGAAAGAGGCCGCGAGCCATCGCTTCACCGGCACGACCGGCATTTGCCACACCCGCTGGGCCACCCATGGCGGCGTCACCGAGGCCAACGCCCACCCGCACCGCAGCAGCGACGGGATGATCGCCCTCGTTCACAACGGCGTGATCGAGAACTACGCTTCGGTTAAGAAGTTCCTCATTTCCAAGGGCTATTCGTTTCAGTCGGAAACCGATACCGAGGCGCTCTCGAACCTCGTGGCCTATCATTACGCCAAAGAGCCCGCCGCCCCCGTCGGCGAAAGCCGTTTTCTGCATGCCGTGCGCAAGGCGCTGCGCCACGTCGAAGGCACCTACGGTATCGCCGTGCTCTGCAAGGACTGCGCCAACGAGATCGTGGCCGCCCGCAAAGGCTCCCCGCTCATCCTCGGCGTGGGCGACAACGAATACCTCCTCGCCTCCGACGTCTCCGCCATTGTCAGCCGCACCCAGAACGTCGTTTACCTGAAGGACGGCGAGGTCGTCCACATCACCGCCAAACAGTTCTCCATCTCGAATCTCGACATGGAAGACATCTCCCCGGTGGTCGACAAGGTCACCTGGGCCATCGATGCCGCCGAACTCAACGGTTACGCGCACTTCATGGAGAAGGAGATTTTCGAGCAGCCCGCCGCGCTCGAAAACTCCATGCGCGGCCGCTTCTCCGAGGACGGCTCCACCGCCAAATTCGGCGGCTTGAATCTCAGCCCCGTGGACTTCCGCCAGATCGACCGCTTTGCCTTTCTCGGTTGCGGCACCGCCTGGCACTCGTGCCTGGTCGCCGAGCATCTCATCGAACGCTTCGCCCGCGTGCCCGTCGAAGTGGATTACGCTTCCGAGTTTCGCTACCGCAACGCCCCGCTCTCCGGCAATCCGCTCTTCTTCGTGATGAGTCAGTCCGGCGAAACCATCGATACGCTCGGCGCCCTCCGCGAAGCCCAGCGCAAAGGCTACAAGGTCCTCGCGATCAACAACACCGTCGGCTCGACCATCGCCCGTGAGGCCGACGGTGGTATTTACCAGCACGTGGGCCCCGAGATCGGCGTCGCCTCGACCAAGGCGTTCACCTCACAGCTCCTCATCGGTGCGATGCTCGCCCTCCACGTCGCCCGCATGCGCGACATGAGCTTCGCCGACGGCGTCGAATACGTGAACGCCCTCAAGCAGGCCCCCGCCCTCGTTCGCAAGGCCCTTGAACAAGCCGCCCACATCAAGAAAATCGCAGGCCGTTTCGCCAAGTATAACGACATGCTGTTCCTCGGACGCCTGTCGCTCTTCCCCATCGCCCTCGAAGGCGCGCTCAAGCTTAAGGAAATCTCCTATATCCACGCCGAGGGTTATCCGGCGGCCGAGATGAAACATGGCCCGATTGCGCTGATCAACGAGCAATGCCCGAGCGTGTTTTTTGCCCCGAAAGGCGAGATCTTCAACAAGGTCATCTCCTCCATGCAGGAAGTGAAGGCGCGCAAGGGTCCGGTCATCGCCATCATCACCGAGGGTTGCGAACTCCCCGCCGGTTTGGCCGACGAGGTTATCACCATCCCCGAGTGCCACGAAGCCGTGCTGCCCATCGTCGCAACGATTCCGGTGCAGCTCCTCAGTTACTACATTGCCTGTGCCCGCGACTGCGACGTGGACAAACCCCGCAACCTCGCGAAATCCGTCACCGTCGAGTAACCAGCAACTAGCCCCTAGCTGCTAGAAGCTAGCTACTAGCCATGAACATTTTTCCCCGCCGCGAGGACTTCCTCAAGCTCGCCACGCAAGGCAACGTCATCCCCGTTTACGCCGATCTCATGGCGGACTTCGAGACGCCCGTCTCCGCCTACGCGAAACTCAAGGTCGCCGGCCCGTCCTACCTGCTCGAATCCGTCGAAGGCGGCGAACAACTCTCCCGCTACAGCTTCATCGGCTGCCGTCCGCGCAAGGTCTTTATCTGCGGCCCAAAGACCACCGAGATCCGCATCCCCGGCCAGCCTGCTCAAACCATCCCCACCCCGCAGGACCCGCTCACGCTCATTGAGGCCGAGATGGCCGGACATCATCCGGTCAACATTCCCGGACTCCCCCGGTTTACCGGCGGGGCCGTAGGATTTATCGGATACGAATACGTCACGCGCATCGAGCCATCCGTGCCCGCCGCCCAAAAAGACGAGCTCGGCGTTCCCCTGCTCTACTTCATGCTGTCGGATTCGCAGCTGATTTTTGATCGTGCGAAACAAACCCTTCGCTTGTGCGTCAACGCCCACCTGCGCACTGCCGCCGATCCTGCGGCCGCCTATGATGCGGCCCTTGCCGAGCTCCACTCCCTCCATGCGCTTCTGCGCGAACCCCGCGCGCTCGCACCGGCTCCATTGATCGAAACCGGCGCGGTCACCGTGCCGCCCGGCAACTTCACCCAACCCGCATTCGAAGCGGTGGTCGAAGGCACCAAGGAGTTCATCCGCTCCGGCGACATTATTCAGATCGTCCCTTCGCAACGTTTCACCAAGCCGTTCACCAAAAGCCCGCTGGATCTCTACCGCGCGCTGCGCACGGTAAACCCGTCGCCCTACATGTTCATCTTGGAGACCGACGACTTCTCCATCGTCGGCGCCTCGCCCGAGGTGCATGTGCGCCTCACGGACGGCCTCGTGGAAATCCGCCCCATTGCCGGCACCCGCAAACGCGGTGCCACCCACGCCGACGACCTCGCGCTTGAGAAAGACCTGCTGGCCGACGAAAAGGAACGTGCCGAGCACCTCATGCTCGTCGATCTCGCGCGCAACGACATCGGTCGCGTCTGCGAATTCGGCAGCGTCACCGTGCCGGAAATGATGGTGATCGAACGCTACTCGCACGTCATGCACATCGTCTCCCAAGTCGAAGGTAAAATCGCGAAGGACAAAACCGCCTACGATCTCCTCCGCGCAACCTTCCCCGCCGGCACGGTCAGTGGAGCCCCCAAGATTCGCGCCATGCAACTCATCGCCGAGAACGAGCCTTCGCAGCGCGGTTTTTATGCCGGTGCACTCGGCTACTTCGGTTACGACGGCAATAGCGACACCTGCATCATGCTGCGCACCTCGCTCATCAAAGAGGGATACGTTCACATCCAAGCCGGCGCCGGCGTGGTCGCCGACTCGGTCCCCGCCTCCGAATACCAGGAAACGGTGAACAAAGCCTCCGCGCTCTTCAAAGCAGTCGCCATGGCCGAGCAATTTTAACAGGCTACAAGCGCAGACCCCAACTGGAGACCCGTCGTCGGGTCTTTTTTTTGCTTCAGATCATTTCACACATGTCACGGGCCGGACGCCCGCGCCACGTCATGATACCCGGCACGCATCATTCAGTTCGTTCATAACCGAACCCATTCGCCTTCGTGTCTGCGTCGCGAGGCGCGCCACAGTCCTAAACGCTCGCCGATGAAGACTCCGCCACCCGGCCAAAATCCTGGGTCACCGCTTCGCACAAACCTGCAAATGTCTCCTCCGCCAAAGGAAGTTTTCGCCCTTTGAGAAAAGATACGCCCCAGCGTCGTTTTAATTTCCGTTTTCCCAAGGGCACGGAAATCAGTGCGCCTCTGGCCAGTTCATCCCGCGCAATCCATGGCGCCAGCACACCCGCGCCGATGCCGATTCTCACGAGTTCCTTGATCGCCTCCATGCTACCGAGTTCGATCACATTCTGAAGCTGAACGCCTTCCTCACGGAAATACTGGTCCACCAAACGGAAGGTATAACTGCTCTTATTGTAGAGCACCAAGGTCTCTCCCGCGATCTCCTCGCGCGGAGCCCGTCGTTTCGCCGCCCAAGGATGCATCGGGGAAACCAAGAAACGCAATTCGTCATCGAATAAGTGCCGAAATTCCAGATCCGCCGCATTGGCCTCCGATTCAAGCGTGAGAGCGATATCGACTTGATTGCTCCTCAACAGCTCCAACTGGCGCGGATGATCACCCGATTCAATTTTGATCACACACTTCGGAAAGCTCTGCTTAAATTCGCGCAACACCGTAGGAAGAATGTGGTGACACGCGGTCGTGCTCGCACCGACACGCAGGCGACCGTGTCCCCAGTTTTGTAATTCTTCCAAAGAAATGCGCGCGTCCTGCATCTCACGCAAGATGCGCTCCGCGTGTGGCAAAAGCTGTTCCCCCGCCTGCGTGAGATGCACCTTTTTACCTACGCGGTCAAAAAGCGCCACGCCGGCGTCACGCTCCAAAGCCTTGATCGTATGGCTCACCGCCGACTGGGTAAGAAAAAGATCCTTGGCCGTTTGCGTGAAACTTCCACGCCGGGCAAGGGTGGCGAAAGCGAGCATCTGACGACTATCGAGAGTGGTGCTCATATATGAATAGACCTCATTGTCTTCATTAAATGTTTGAAAAGCATTTGTTGAACTAAAATCAGTCCATGGCACGTCGGACGCTAGATGCAAGGTCATCCGTCATATGACCACGATCAACCGAAAGCCATCCGTCACGCCGCTTCCCCGGCGTCCCTTGCGCATCGGTTTCATCGCGCTCAACGACGCCGCACCGATCATCGTCGCCCACGAAAACGGCTTTTTTCAAAAGCACGGCCTTCACGTCGAACTCAGCCGCGAAGTCGGCTGGGCCACCATCCGCGACAAGGTTATTTATCGCGAACTCGATGCCTCCCACGCCTTGGGCGCGATGGTCATCAGCACCACGCTCGGGCTCAATTGCCTTCCCTGCGATTGCCTCACCGCCTTCGTCCTTAACACCGATGGCAACTGCATCACCCTTTCCGAGGATCTTTGGAATCGTGGTGTGCGTGACGCCGCCACCATGCGGGACGAGATCATCCGCTCGCGTCATGAACGCGCCTATGTCTTCGGCGTCGTCTTCGCGCATTCATCCCATCGCATTCACATGTGCGACTGGCTGCGCAGCGCGGGTGTCGATCCGGAGAAGGACGTGCGCATCGTCGTCGTGCCGCCGCCCCAGCTTTTCCGCAATCTCGCCGCCGGCACCATCGATGGTTACTGCGTCGGCGATCCGTGGAACTCCCTCGCCGTGCGCGAAAAAATCGGCTGGTGCCCCGTCGCCAGCCCCGACCTTGCTCCCGGCCACGCCGAGAAGGTGCTGATGGTTCGCCGCGATTTTGCCGAGACCCGTTCGGACGAGCACCTCGCCATGATCGCGGCCCTCTCGGAAGCCGCCGCGCTCTGCGACGATCCCGCGTTCCGCCCGGAACTCTGCAATCTCCTCGCACGACGCGAATACATGAACGTCCCGGAGCGTGTCATCCAAGCGAGCCTCGTAGGTCCATTCGACTACGGCCATGGCAACACGGTTCAGGCCACCAACTTCATCCACTACCACCAGAATGGAGCCAACGACCCGACAGACGCCAAGGCCGCTTGGCTGATCGAAGGCTTCAACCGCCACCGGTTCCTTCCCGCTGGCACCGTCCTTCCGGCCGATCTCGGCCCCCGCACTTTCCGTTCAGACCTATACAACCTCGCCCACAAATCCTCCCGCAAACGCACCAACTATGAACTCGTCCACGCCTGATTCCCTCGATCTGCGCCGCCTCAATCGCCGCGCGTTCCTCTCCACCGCCGCGAAAGGCCTCGGAGCCGCCGCCCTGTTGTCCAACATGCCCAAGGGTTGGTCCGCGCCCTCCGGCCCCTCGGATGCGCCCGAGACGACCGACATCAACTTCGGTATGATCGCGCTCACGGACTGCTCACCCATCGTGATCGCCCACGAAAAAGGCCTGTTCAAAAAATACGGCATCAACTCCAAGGTGACCAAGGGCGCCAACTGGGCCGCCATCCGCGACAACCTCTCCACCGGATCCATCCAGGCGACCCACATGCTTTACGGCATGCCCTTCGCCTCCACCATGGGCCTCGCCGGTTCGCCCAAGAAGCCGATGATCATCCCTTGGGTGCTCAACCGCAACGGCCAGGCCATCACCGTTAAAAACGAGTGGAAGGGCAAAGTCGGCGCCGACCCCAAGGCCCTCAAGCCCTTCGTTGATCAGGCCAACAGCCTCGGCGAACCGCTCACCTTCGCCATGACGTTCCCCCCCGGCACGCACAACATGTGGCTGCGCTACTACCTCGCCGCCGGCGGTATCAATCCCGACAAGGACGTCAACCTCATCGTCGTTCCGCCGCCCCAGATGGTGGCCAACATGAAGATCGGCAAAATGGACGGCTACTGCGTCGGCGAGCCTTGGGGTGCCCGCGCGATCGCCGACAAGATCGGCTATTCCGCCATCACCACCCAGGACATCTGGAAGGATCACCCCGAGAAGGTCTGCGCCTTCACCGAGGAGTTCGCCAACAAGAACCCCAAGACCGTCAAGGCCGTCCTCAAGGCCCTCCACGAAGCCAGCGTCTGGTTGGACGACGTCAAAAACCGCCCCGAACAATGCCAGATCGTCTCCAAGGCGACCTACATCAACTGCTCTCCCGAAGTCATCCTCGGACGCCTCCTCGGCCAGCTCGACTACGGTGATGGCCGCAAGGTCACCGACGAGTTCCCCATGCACTTCAGCAAGCGCAACTGCAACTACCCGCAGCCCAAGCACGGCACGTGGTTCCTCTCGCAGTTCCGCCGCTGGGGCATGGTCACCGGCGCGCCCGACTACGCCGCGATCAACAAGAAGGTTCTCCGCAACGACATCTACGAAGAGGCCATGAAAGAAATCGGAGTCACCGACCGTGTCGTGGACAACACGCCCGAGACCCTGTTCGACGGCGTGACCTTCGATCCGGCCAATCCCGAAGCTTACGCCAAGGGCTTCGCGATCAAAAACCTCAAAGGCTGATCCCACCGCGATCCTGCCATGAGTTCGCACCACCGGTTCTGGTCCGCTTGCCGCGACGTCTCCCTCAGGGACGCTCGCCCAAGCCGGACCTTCCGGTGGGCATTGCGCAGGTCGTCCTGATTCAGGGCGACCTTTGGTTGGTCCGGTGCCGTGTCCCTCGTCGTCGTAGCCAAATACATCCAATCAGCCTCCCTCTCTTTTCCTATCATCTTCATCCTTGCCGCCGCGCACGCGCCGCCGCACCCCGTCCCCCTTTTTCCGTCCCATGAATAAATTCAAGTTCGATTGGCTTATCCTGCCAGTTGTCGGTGTTCTCATTATGCTTTCTGCCTGGCACATCGCCGGCGGCAAAAAGGTTTACAGCCTCACGACCGGCACGGAGGAATTGGGGGCGGCGGTCAGTGCTTTGCCCGAAGGCGAAGCCCAGTGGAAAGCCCTGGCGCCTAAACTAAAGTCGGGCCAGCTCGAGGCCAAACTGGTCAAAAACCTTCGCCCGGATGTTTGGGAAGCGATCAGCGCCTCGTTTGAAGAAAAACGCGTCGGCCTCATCCCCGACCTGCCCAATGTCATCGAGACCTGGGATTCCAGCAAACCCTACATCATCGATCCATGGGCCAAGCGCGGCGAGATGGACCAAGGCATCCTCCGCTTCACTTGGTATTCACTCGTTCTCGTCGCCCAAGGCTACGCCATCGCCCTCATCATCGGCGTGCCCGTCGGCTTCTGCCTCGGCCTGTCGTCCACCTTCACCAAGATGTTCGATCCGCTGATTCAGGTGCTGCGTCCCGTCTCGCCGCTCGCCTGGCTTCCCCTCGGCTTGGTGCTATTCATGCGCGCCGGTCCCGAGGCCGGCACCTACGCCGCGCTCTTCACGATCGCGCTCTGCGGCATGTGGCCGACCGTGCTCAACACCGCCGTCGGCGTGCGCGCCGTCCCGCAGGACTACCTCAACGTCGGCCGCGTGCTGAAGCTCTCCCGCTGGAAGATGCTCACCAAGATCCTCATCCCCGCCACCCTCCCCTACATGTTCACCGGCTTTCGCCTGAGCTTGGGTATCGCTTGGCTCGCCATCGTCGCCGCCGAGATGCTCACCGGTCGCCCCGGTGCCGGCGGCTTCCTCTGGCAGGAATACAACGCGCTCATTTATGAGCACATCATCTTCTCGATTCTCACCATCGGCGTCGTCGGTCTCATCCTCGACCGCCTGATGTCTCTCGTCGAAGCCCGCTTCAAGGCCATCAGCTAACGTCCCATGGCCTTTCTCGAACTCAAGAACGTCTCCAAGTCTTTCGATGGCCACAGCGTGCTGTCGAACGTCAACCTCTCCATCGCGGAGGGCGAGTTTGTCGCCATCGTCGGCTACTCCGGCCAGGGCAAGACCACCCTCATCTCGATGATCGCCGGGTTGACCAAACCCACCTCGGGCGAAGTCAGCCTTGAGGGGAAGATCGTCGAGGGCCCCGGCCCCGATCGCGGCTTGGTTTTCCAAAATTACAGCCTGCTCCCTTGGCTCACGGTTTACGAAAACATCTCCCTCGCGGTGGACCAGGTCTTCCCGCAATGGAACGCCGACCAGCGCCGCGCCCACGTCGATAAATACATCACGATGGTCAAACTCAGCCACGCCAAGGATCGCCTGCCCAAGCAGCTTTCCGGCGGCATGCGCCAGCGCGTTTCGGTCGCCCGCACCCTCGCCATCAATCCGCGAATCCTGCTCTTGGACGAACCCCTCGGCGCCCTCGACGCCCTTACTCGCGCCACCTTGCAGGACGAGATCGCCAACATCTGGCAGACGGAACGCAAGACGGTCATCCTCATCACCAACTCGGTGGACGAGGCCCTCCTCCTCGCCGACCGCATCATCCCGCTGACCATTGGGCCCGGTGCCACCCTCGGCGAAGCCGTGCCGGTGAAGCTGGAACGCCCCCGCGACCGCACCAGCCTTAATCACGATCCTGAGTTCAAGCGTCTACGCGCCCTCGTTACCAATCAGCTCATTGGTTTCAACGCAGCTCGCAAAACCTCGGTCACCAAGAAGCTCGTCCGCCCCGAAATCATGCCCGAGGACCTCGACCAGCCCCGAGTCAACCGTCCGCCTCGTCGTCTCGGTGAAGAGAAGAGCGAAACCCTTACTGTCGCCTGAGCGAAATCAGAACCATGAGTAAATTCCTCGAAATCTCTCAGCTCGTTAAAACCTTTCCCACTCCGAAGGGGCCGCTCACCGTCGTGCGCGATTTTGATCTCGGTGTGAAAAAGGGCGAGTTCATCACGCTCATCGGCCATTCTGGCTGCGGCAAATCCACCGTCCTTTCAATGGTCGCCGGCCTCAGTGAGGTGACCGCAGGCGGCATCATTCTCGCCAACAAAGAAGTCGCCGGTGCCGGCCCGGATCGCGGTGTGGTGTTTCAGGCACCCTGCCTGCTCCCGTGGTTCACGGCTTTTGAGAACGTCATGCTCGGCATCGACCAGGTTTACTACACCGCCTCGAAACTGGAACGTCACCAAATCGCCGAGTATTACCTCTCCCTTGTCGGTCTCGGAGACGCGATGCACAAGCGCCCGGGCGAACTTTCGCAAGGCATGCGCCAGCGCTGCGGTATTGCACGCGCCTTCGCCCTCTCGCCCAAGATGCTCCTGCTCGACGAGCCGTTCGGCATGCTCGATTCACTCACCAAAATCGAATTGCAGGACGTGCTCTTGGATCTCTGGCAACGCGACCAGAAGACCGCGCTCATGGTCACCCACGATGTGGACGAGGCGCTCTACCTCTCCGACCGCGTGGTGATGATGACCGACGGCCCCGAGGCCACGGTCGGCGACATCCTTGAGGTCAACTTCGAGCGGCCGCGCACGCGCAAGCAACTCTTGGAAGACCCCGAGTATTACCGCCTCCGCGAGTATCTCCTCCATTTCCTGAACGAACGTTCGCACCACCGCCCCGGCAAAGCCGGTCAGCCCGCGCTTGTTCACGTCTAATTTCCCCTCGGATCACTAACACACCACGCACACTATGAAACCAGCTACTCGCACCGTCCTCGCGTGTCTCAGCCTCGCTGCGACCGCCGCCACCGCCTCGGCGCAATACGTCCCCGCACCGCCTCGCCCCTATCCGGGCTTCATCAACGATAAGCTCCGCGCTTCCGATCCCTACATGTCCGCTTGGGACATCGGCGTGAACGTCCGCGGTCGTCTTGAAGCCAAGGACGACGCCGGCTTCACCTCCGCTGGTCAAAACTGGGACTTCTCCGCCACCGGCAGCGGCAATGCCCGTGACAACAACAACACCTACGGCCTGACCCGCGTGATGCCCCGCATCGGCTACACCGACAAATGGTATCAGGTCTTCGTCGAAGGTCGCTCCAGCGCCTCGATCGACGACGAACGCGAAAACAACTCCCTTACCGGCCCGGGCAAAGGCCTCGGTGAAAACGACGAGGACCTCAACCTCCACCAAGGCTACATTTTCGTTGGCAACCACAAGGAGTTCCCCGTTTCGCTAAAACTCGGCCGTCAGGAACTCGTCTATGGCGACCAACGCCAGGTTGGTCACCTCCGTTGGAACAACAACGCCCGCACCTTTGATGTCGCCAAAGTGCGCTATCAAAACGCGTGGTTTGGCGTGGACGCTTTCACCGGTGGCCTTGTCTACAATGACAACCACAATTTCAACAAGTCCCACCCGGACAGCGACTTGTTCTCGGGCATCTACGTCAACTTCCCCAAGCTCTCCAAGACCAGCATCGTCGAGGCCTTCCTCTACAACCGCAATGTTGGCAAGGGTAGCGCCACGGAAGACTACAGCGGTGTCGCCCTCCCCTTCCGCAACCCGAACATCCAGGACCTCTACACCGCCGGCCTGCGCGTCAAATCCAAGCCCGGCGCCTTTGGCCCGTGGGACTACAGCGCCGAGGTCATGCACCAGTTCGGCACGATCAATAACCAAGTTGGAACAGCCGGACCAACTTTCGGCAACTACGTCGGCCCGATTGGCGGTTCCGCCGCGATTCTCGGCGCTCGTGAGCGCGATCAGAACGCCTACGCCGCCATCCTCGGCCTCGGTTACACGTGGACTGAAAGCGCCATGCAGCCCCGCCTCGCCTTCATCTACAGCTACGCTTCCGGCGACAAGAACCGCCTCGATGGAGAGAGCGGCACGTTCCAAAACCAGTTCGCCACGACGCACCTTCACTACGGTTACATGGATTTGAACAGTCTCCAAAACCTGCATGACCTGCGCTTGGCCTACACGTTCAAGCCGACCTCCACCGTCACCGTGGCCATCGAAGCGCACCAGCACTTCCTCGATACCACCGAAGACTATTGGTATAACGTCGCCGGTGTCGCTCGCAACGCCGGTGGCTATGGCGTCCCGGGCACCGCTGGCACCGGTTCCAGCAACAACCTCGGTCAAGAACTCGACTTGGTGGTCGGCTGGTTTCCGGCGCTCTACACGCACGTGGAACTCGGCGTCAGCCACTACTTCCGTGGCGACTACATCAAAGAGTCCCTGGCCGACAACGGCGGCTCGAAAGACTCCTCCTACGTCTACCTCCAGCTGACGCTGAACCTCTGATTCGTTAAAGATTAAGCTACCCAGCGGCGTGGCATCCACAGGACGTCACGCCGCTTTTTCATGTCAGCATAACACCTTTCTCCTCCTCATCCCATGAACAAAGCCTCGCTCACCGCCCTCATCCTCGACGCCAAAAAAGCCCGTGGTCTCACCTGGGCCGCGCTCGCCAAGGCTTCCGGCCTTTCCGAAGTTTACACCACCTCGGCTTGTCTTGGCGAAAACGCCCTGCCCACCGATGCCGCTGCACGCGTCGCCACCGCCCTCGACCTCGGTTCCGACGTGGCCGTCGCGCTCACCGAATTCGCCAACAAGGGCGAAGCCGCCTCGACCATCACCAAGGAACCGCTCCAATACCGTTTCCAAGAAATCCTCTATGTTTACGGCCCCACCCTGAAGGCCCTCATCGAGGAAAAGTTCGGCGCCGGTATCATGAGCGCCATCGACTTCACCATGTCCGTCGACCGGGTCGAAGACCCCAAGGGCGACCGCGTAAAAATCGAGATGTGCGGCAAGTTCCTCGGCTACAAAACCTGGTAAACAACCCGGTCAGTCAAACCAGCACCCGAGCGCAGACCACCGGTCTGCGCTTTTTTGCGCACAAAATTCGCAACCCATTAACGTATCCGAGAAAAACACCATCAACCAAGTCTCACAACGGCATTTTACCCACGCCGCTGTTTATTCACTCCTAACCAGACTTCACCGCGAGCCCTCAAAATTTCACCCTTGGCATACCCCCAACCCTCGATAAGGCCCACCAAAAAACACCGATTTATAACATAAGATTCTTATTATTAACAATAACTATATATTAATAAAATTAATCATTTCCCTTAAAACTATGATCTCGGATACATGGAAACAGGTATGAATATAGCTCATATCAGCGCGTGCGCAAATTTGCGCACCGCATATGAACATCGCTCAGCTTAAAAAATCAGGTCACTGGCCCACACTCGCAACGGCGTTTCTTTATTTCGACGTCAGCTTCATGGTGTGGACGTTACTCGGCGCATTGGGTGCGTTGATCGCCCCAAGCCTCGGGCTCAATTCACAGGAAAAATTCCTGATGGTGTCCCTGCCTATTCTTTCCGGTGCGTTTTTACGCATCGTGCTAAGCCTGCTCGTTGATCGCATAGGCACCAAGACCACGGGCATCATCGCCCAGTTGATCGTCATGACCGGCCTGTTCGTGGCGTGGCAATGTGGTGTCTCGACCCTCAATCAGGCCCTGGTGCTGGGCGTGGTGCTGGGTGTGGCCGGCGCGAGTTTCGCTGTCGCCCTCCCGCAATCGGGTCGCTGGTATCCTCCCCACATGCAGGGCGTGGTGCTCGGTCTCGCCGGTGCGGGCAACATCGGCGTGGTGATCGACCACCTTGCCGCTCCGCGCATCGCCGCCGCCTGGGGCTGGCAGGCGGTATTCGGCGCCGCCCTCATCCCGCTTGCCCTCGCCTTCGTTCTCTACGTCGTTTTCTCCAAGGAGCCCCCGGGCGAATTCAAAAAGAAAAAACTCTCCGACTACCTTGAGCTTCTCAAGCAACGCGACGCACACTGGTTCTGCTTCTTTTACACCATCAGCTTCGGCGGCTTTGTCGGGCTCGCGACCGCCTTCGCCATCTATTTCCGCGATGAATTTGGCCTCAGCCCCATCCACGCCGGCGAATTTGCCGCGTTCTGCACGCTGGTGGGTGCCCTCGGGCGTCCCTTTGGCGGCTCCCTCGCAGATCGCCTAGGCGGCATTCGTGCGCTCGGAATTTTTTATACGGTCGCAGGCCTCGCCCTCGTGCTGGCCGCCTTCTCGCACAATCTCTGGCTGTGTGGCGCCGCGTTCTTCATCGCTTCGGGCGCGTTCGGCATGTGCAACGGCTCGGTTTTCCAATTGCTGCCACAGCGATTCGCCAAGGACATCAGCGTCATGACCGGTCTCGTCGGGTGTGGCGGCGGCCTGGGCGGATTCCTGCTCGGCATGTTGTTCGGCGCCTCCAAGGAGCACACCGGCAGCTACGTCACCGGCATTCTATTTTTTGCCGGCCTGTGCGGCATCGCCCTGATCGGAATGAAGCTGGTCAAAACCCGCTGGCGCACCACGTGGGGCGCGACTGCCGCCGCCCGCATCTAAGGCGCACTCCGCCTTCTTTGAGCATGAAACTCCAGAGCACGTCACACGGCATCCCGCGCCACCCCAACGGCGTATCCGAGGATGCCTTTCGCGTGCAACTCCGTGAGGAGCGGGTCATCGCCGCCCTCGCCGATGGACTCGGTTCAAGCAAAGAAGGCGGCGCGGCCGCACGTCGCGCCGTGGGCATGATGACGGACTACTACCTCGCCCGGCCCCAAGCCTGGAGCCCGCGTCGCGCATTGAGTGAGTTCGCCTCCCAGATCAACCGGATGTTTTTCCAAGAATCCCAACTGCGACACGGCTCGCCGGAGATTCTTTGCACGCTCAGTGTCATCGCGGTCGAAGGCAACCAGCTCTACGGATTCAACATCGGGGATTCCCCCGTTTACCACTGGCGCAAAGGCTCCCTCACCGTGCTTTCGCGCAACCACGTCGTTGAACAGCCCGGACAGAACCACGTGCTCACCCGGGCGATCGGACTGGAGACTGAGATCGACCCGCATTTTTTCGAACTCACCCTCGAAGAAGGAGACATCGTCCTGCTGTGCTCCGACGGCGTCAGCAACGCCGTGCCCCCCGAAAAGCTTTCCCCGCTGCTCGGCGGAGGCGCGGCCGCCCGCAGCATCGTGGCATCCGCCGCCGATGTGATCACGGAAAACCCCGACTTGGCCGACGATGCCAGCGCGATTGTCCTCGAGTTCACCCAACTTGATTGGGTCGCCGAAGGCGCTCTCCGCCCGCTGGAGGTTTTGCCGGCGCTCCGGGCCGGGGAATCCATCGATGATTATCGGCTCGTTCGCCCGCTTCAGGCCGGAGAGCGCGTGTGGCTCGCAGAACGCGGAGACGGTCTCCGCCAAGTGCTGAAATTCCCGCCCTTGGAGGCGCGTGACGACGAACCCCGCAGGGACGCCTTCATCCGCGAACTTTGGCAAGCCACGCGTATCGACTCGCCCTTTTTCATCCGCGCCTCCGTGCCTTCGGCAGGCACGTTGCGTTACTACGTGATGGATTATGTCGATGCCCCGACGCTGCGCGAAAAGCTCGCCGGCGGTCCCTTGCGTGTCGAAGACACCGTCGCCCTCGGCCGTTTTCTCTTGGGAGCCTGCCAGTTTTTACTGAGTCGTGACCACGCGCACGGGGATATCAAACCCGATAACATACTCGTTTTAACCGAACCCGACGGTGGATTGCGCTTCCAGCTGCTCGATCTCGGCAGCGCGGCCGAAGTGTTCTCGGTCACTTCCCGGGCCGGCACACCCAGCTATCTTGCACCCGAACGATTTCGGGACGCCGCGCTTTCGGAACGCACGGAAGTATTCGCCATCGGGGTGACCCTTTATGAGGCACTTTCACGCACCTATCCCTACGGTGAAGTGGAACGATTTCAGACACCACGCTTCGAATCCTCGCCCAAGAGCCTTACCCGACTGAACCCCGCCATCCCTCCTTGGCTGGAATCCGTGATCTTACGCGCACTCAGCCCGGAGGCCGAGCGACGCTACCAGAATTTCTCTGAAATGGTTTACGACTTGGACCACCCCGAAGATGTGCGTCCGTGCTACCGAAAAGACGCACCGCTTTTGGAACGCAATCCGCTGCTGTTTTACAAGGGATTATGCATCCTTTTGCTCTTGGTTAATCTTGCTCTTTTAGCACGGCTCCTAAGTCACCGTCAACCATGAGTAAATTTCGTTATTCAATACAAAACTATTCACTCTATTAATTCATGACATCCCTGGCCGTGGCATCTCGAATGCTAAACTTTATCACGTGACTGCCGCTCTTGATTCAACCTCTCCCGCCTCCTTCTCGCCAACACAGAAGGAATATCTACAAGGCTTCATGGCTGGCGTCGCCGCGTCCGGTCAATTCCCGATGTCCGGAGGAGGCGCACCCGCTGCGTCCGCCGCTCCGGCCTCCGCAGCCGCCGCCGAACCCGAGGTCCATGGCACCCCGCTCGCCGACCTCTGCAAGGAAGAGCGCTGGAAGCACGACGAAAACCCGCTTGATGCCTGGGAGCGCCTCCTCGCCCACGCCAACGCCGACAAGTTCCCCGACGCGGAAAACATGTATCGGTTCAAGACCCACGGTCTCTTCTACGTGGCCCCGGCGCAGGACAGTTTCATGATCCGCCTGCGCGTTCCCGCGTGCGAGATCAGCTCCCACCAGTTCCACGGCCTCGCCGACCTCGCCTCGGAACTGGGCAACGGTCAGATCGACCTCACCACCCGCGGCAACATCCAGCTGCGTGAACTCCGCCCCCGCGACCTCGTCACGGTGCTCACCCGCGTGCAGGAGCTCGGTCTCACCTCGCGCGGCGCCGGTGCCGACAACATCCGCAACGTCACCGCCTCGCCCAACAGCGGCTTCGACCCCAATGAACTCCTCGATGTGCGCCCCTACGCCAAGGCCGTGCATCACTACATCATGAACCACCGCGACTGCTACGGGCTGCCGCGCAAGTTCAACATCGCCTTCGACAACGGCGGCAGCCTCACCGTCGCCGCCGACACCAACGACATCGGCTTCATCGCCACCCGCGTCACCGAAAAAAGTAGCGCAGACTTCCAGTCTGCCTCCGGGAAAACCACCGACGCCCCCGCTCCGGGCACCTATTTCCGCGTCCTCCTCGGCGGCATCAGCGGTCATCAAGACCTCGCCCGCGACACCGGTATCCTGATCAAGCCCGCCGAAGCCACCGCCGTCGCCGCCGCCATGGTCCGCGTCTTCGTCGAGAACGGCGACCGCACCAACCGCAAAAAAGCCCGTCTCAAATACCTCCTCGATAAATGGGGATTCGACCGCTTCCTCGAGGAAACCCAGAAGAAACTTTCCTTCCCGCTCCTTCGCGTCCCGGTCGCGGCCTGCGAACCTCGCCGCCCGCTCATCAAGCACGGCTGGATCGGCCCCTACAAACAAGCCCAGCGAGGTTTCACCTCCATCGGCCTGGGCGTTCCCGTCGGCCGCATGTCCGCGAAGCAGATGCACGGCCTCGCCACCCTCGCCGCCAACTTCGGCAAAAGCGAACTGCGCCTCACCGTCTGGCAAAACGTCATCATCCCGCACATCCCCAACGCTCTCGTCTCGTCGGCCTGCCGGCAGTTGCAACATCTCGGCTTCACCACCGAGGCCTCCAGCACGACCAGCGGCATCGTCGCCTGCACCGGCAGTCGCGGCTGCAAATACGCCGCCGCCGACACCAAGGGAGCGGCCGCCTCCCTCGCCAAGCACCTCGGCGCTTCCGACCTCGCGATCGAACAGCCCGTCAACATCCACTTCACCGGCTGCCCCAACTCCTGTGCGCAGCACTACTGCGGCGACATCGGTTTCGTCGGCGCCAAGCAACCCGACGGCGCCGACGGCTTCCATGTGGTTCTCGGCGGCGGCATGGACCTTGAGCAAGGCATCGCCCGCGAAGTTTTCCGAGGCGTCCGCGCCACCGAGGTCCCCGCCCTCACTGAAAAGATCCTCCGCACCTACCAGGCCCGCAAGACCTCCGGCGAGACATTCGTCCAGTGGACTCGCCGCCACACCGTCAAAGAACTCCAGGAGTTCCTCTCCGCCTGATTCGTTCTCGTTCTCCTACTCGTTCTCTTTCTCCGCCTTTTTCTCCCACTCTCAGTATGAGCATCGTCCCACTAATCCCCGAAAACGCACCGTTCTCCGCTGAGCAGCGGGCATGGCTCAACGGCTTCCTCGCCGGCATCTTCAGCCGCGCCGGTGCTCCGAATGCAGCGACGAGCGCCAGCGAGTCGAAAGCCCTCACTCCCCTCACGATCCTCTTCGGCAGCCAGACGGGCACCGCCGAAGGCCTCGCCAAACAGGCCGCCAAGGAAGCCGGCAAACGCGGATTCGCCCCCACGATTCTCGACATGGCGGCCGTCTCCCTGGACCAGTTGCCCAACCACGCCAACCTGCTCGTCATCACCAGCACCTACGGTGACGGCGAACCGCCGGACAGCGCCAAGGCCCTTCACTCCGCCGTGTCCTCCGCCGCCCCCGCCGCGCAACTCGCCGCGCTCCGCTATAGCGTCTGCGCCCTCGGCGACACCAACTACACCCAGTTCTGCCGGGCCGGTAAGGATTTCGACGCCCACTTCGAAAAACTCGGTGCCACCCGCATCACCCCGCGCACCGACTGCGATGTCGATTACGAAGCCCCCTTCACCTCGTGGCTCGACACCACGCTCTCCGCCTTCGGCTCCGCTCCCGCGGCCGCGTCCTCGTCGCCCGAAGCCGCTCCCGCCGCCGCCGAACCCTATTCCAAGAAAAACCCGTTCGCCGCGAAGGTCCTCACCGTCCGCAATCTCAACGGCCAAGGTTCCGCCAAAGAGGTCAACCACGTCGAATTCGACCTCACCGGCTCCGGTCTTGAGTATGAGGCCGGCGACGCCCTCGGCGTGATTCCTCAGAATTGCTCCGATCTCGTCTCCGCCGTCATCCAGGCCCTCGGCTGCGACGGCGAAGAAGCCGTCCCCTCGCCCGCGGGCGAACTCCCGCTGCGCACCGCCCTCACCCTGCACTACGATCTCGGCAAGCCCGCCCCCGGCTTGCTCGAAGCGCTCAACGTAAGCGGATCGACCCTTCATCACGTTCTTGACGCACTCCTGGCTGCTACCACCAAGCCGACCCCCACCGCCTTTGTTGCCGCGCTGAAGAAAATTCAGCCGCGTCTCTACTCGATCTCCTCGTCCCCCAAGGCCCATCCCAACCAGGTGCACCTCACCGTCGGCGCCGTTCGCTACGAGGTCAACGGGCTCCCCCGCAAGGGCGTCTGCTCCACGTTCCTCGCCGAGCGCGCCCTCGCGCACGGCACCGCCGGCGTGTTCGTCCACTCCAACAAAGCCTTCCGTCCCCCCGCCGACCCCGCCGCCCCCATGATCATGGTCGGCCCCGGCACCGGCATCGCTCCGTTCCGCGCCTTCCTCGAAGAACGCGCCGCCACCAAGGCCACCGGTAAAAACTGGTTGTTCTTCGGCGACCAAAAAGCCTCCACCGATTTCCTCTATCGCGAGGAACTCGAAGCCATGAAGGCCTCCGGCGTGCTCACCCGACTCGATGTCGCCTTCTCCCGCGACCAGAAGGAAAAGATCTACGTCCAAAACCGCATGCTGGAAGCCGCCACCGAGCTCTATGCCTGGCTCGAAGCCGGCGGACACTTCTACGTCTGCGGCGATGCCTCGCGCATGGCCAAGGATGTTGATGTCGCCCTCCATCAAGTCGTCGAAAAAGCCGGTGGCAAATCCCCCGAGGAAGCCGCCGCCTACATCCAGGCACTGAAGACCGCGAAGCGTTACCAGCGCGATGTCTACTGAACCCCGCGTCGCAGGCGACCTAGGCAAATCTTGCCCGATTCCCTCCATGGAAACGGGTCTGGGTATTGCCGATAGTCCGATTCCACCTGCCGTTGGTTTCACCCGCCCCCAAAGCGTCCAGTCCTTCCTCGCGGAACTCCTCGCGGACCAACAAAGGCTGCAAACCCCCGTCGCCCGCGCCTCCGCCATCCACGACGTCCAGACTGGCGCCTTCCGCGGCGACCGTTTCCGCGACCTCATCCCGCTCTCCGCTCCCGGCCCCGGCGAACAATACGCCTTCCAGGTCGATCTCGACTCCTGCAGCGGTTGCAAAGCCTGCGTCGCCGGCTGCCACTCGCTCAACGGTCTCGATGAAAACGAAACCTGGCGCGACGTGGGCCTCGTCCTCGGCGGCGAGGAGCTCCACCCGTTCCAGCAGACCATCACGACTGCCTGCCATCATTGCGAAGACCCCGCCTGCCTCAACGGCTGCCCCGTCCTCGCCTACGAGAAAGACCCGATCACCGGCGTCGTCGCCCACCTTGATGACCAGTGCATCGGCTGCAGCTACTGCGTGCTCAAGTGTCCGTATGACGTTCCCAAATACAACGAACGTCTCGGCATCGTCCGCAAATGCGACATGTGCCACGGCCGCCTCGCCGCCGGCGAAGCCCCCGCGTGCGTCCAAGCCTGCCCCACGCAGGCGATCACCATTGTAACCGTTTCGACCCACCGCGGCAGCGAAGCCAACGCCACCAGCGAGCCCGCTTCCTCGTCCGGTTGCGGCTCGAACTGCAGCTGCAAACCCCAGGCTTCCGCCGTCATCGAGCTGTCCGTTTCCCGCGACTACACGCGGCCGACCACCCGCTACGTTTCCTCCCGCCCGCTGCCCGCCAACCTCGGTGCGGCCGACGCTTCCACGCTTCGTCCTCAACACGCCCACGCCGCCCTGATCCTGTTGCTCGTCTTCACCCAGGTCGGCCTCGGTCTCTTCATTGCCTCCTCCGCAGTAGCTGCGAGCGCCAGCGAGTGGCTCCGTATCGCGGGCCTCGCCTTCTACCTCGCCGGATTGATCGCCAGCGTCGCCCACCTCGGCCAGCCGTTCCGCGCCTGGCGCATCTTTCTCGGCCTCCGCCGCAGTTGGCTGAGCCGCGAGGCCGTGCTTCTCGGCGCCGCCTTCCCTCTTCTGGCTTTCCCCGTGGGAGCGAGCTTGCTCGCGATGTTCGGTTTACGCGTCCCGGGCCCCTTGGATTCATTCATTGGTCATTGGTCATTGGTCATTGGTCATTCCGGCGCCGCCGTGGCGGCGCTCGGCGTCGCCTGCTCGGCTATGATCTACATCGACACCCGCCGCCGCTTCTGGCGTCCGTCACAAAGTCTGGGCCGCATGGCCGGCACAATCCTCATCACCACCCTCGCCTTCGTCTCCACTCCGCTGACCATCGCCGCGCTTTCCGCCAAGCTCGTGCTTGAGCTCGTCACCTTGATTGGTTCCGGCGCCTCCGCCCGCCTCCAGCGCGGCCCTCTTCTTCCCGTGCTCTCCGCACGCCTGCTTCTTGGGGCCGGTGCGCTGGCTCTCTTCGCCATCGATGCGCCTCTGCTCGCCGTAGCTTGGTTTGTTATCGGCGAACTCGCCGAACGCACCTTGTTCTTTCAAGCCGTAGACGCGCCCAAGATGCCCGGTATGCCTTCTTAAGAAAAATTCATCATGCCCGCAATCGACGCCACCTTGCTCCAAATTCAAGCCCGCACCGGTCCCATGACCGACCAGCTGGTGCGTCGCCCCGGCGACTTCGGACTCGGCCAGGTGCCCGCGCGTCTCGCCCCCGCCGCCACGACCAAATCCATCTGCGGCTACTGCGCGACCGGCTGCTCCCTCCACATCCACCTCGATGCGGAGGGTCAGGCCATCAACCTCACGCCCGATCCCGCCTATCCGGTCAACATCGGCATGGCATGCCCCAAGGGCTGGGAGGCGCTTACCTCGCTCTCCGCCTCCGACCGTGTCACTTCGCCCCTGCTGCGCAACCCCGCCACCGGCAAACTTGAGCCCGTGAGCTGGCCCACCGCGTTGCGCGTATTCACCGATCGGATGCAAGCGACCCAGACCGCGCACGGCGCCCACAGTATCGCGTTCCTCTCGACCGGCCAGGTGCCCACCGAGGAAATGGCGTTTCTCGGCGCCCTCTTCAAATTCGGCATGGGCGGACTCCACTGCGATTCCAACACGCGCCAATGCATGGCCACCTCGCACGTCGCCTACAAGCAAGCCTTCGGTTTCGACGCGCCGCCGTATACCTATCAGGACTTCGAGGAGAGCGACGTGCTGGTCTTCGTCGGATCCAACCCCGCCATCGCCCACCCCATCATGTGGCAGCGGGTGATGATGAACAAAAACTCGCCCGAGATCATCGTCGTCGATCCGCGCCGCACCGAGACCGCCATGTGCGCCACCCGCCACGTTCCGCTGCGCCCCAAGAGCGACCTCTGGTTGCTCTACGGCATCGCCCGCGTCCTCGTGGAAGAAAACCGCATCAACCGCGCATTCATCGACGCCCACACCACCGGCTTCAACGATTTCGCCCGCTTCCTCGAAAACTACACGCCCGAGACCGTCGCGCTCATGACCGGCATCCCCGCCAATGAGATCCGCGAGATCGCCCGCCGCATCGGGCGCGGCAAAGCCGTCTCTTTCTGGTGGACCATGGGCGTCAACCAAGGCCACGAGTCCACCCGCACCGCCCAGGCCCTCATCAACCTCGCGCTGATGACCGGCAACATCGGCCGTCCCGGCACCGGCGCCAACTCCATCACCGGCCAGTGCAACGCCATGGGCTCGCGCCTCTTTGCCAACGCCACGTCGTTGTTCGGCGGACGCGACTTTGCCAACGCCGCGCACCGCGACGACGTCGCCCGGATTCTTGATATCCCGGTTGAACGCATCCCTTCCACGCCCTCCAAGGCCTACGACCAGATCATCGACGGCATCGAAGGCGGCGACATCCGCGCACTCTGGATCATCGCCACCAACACCGCGCATTCGTGGATCGACCAGTCCCGCTTCGCCCGCCTCCGCCAGAACCTCGATTTCCTCGTCGTGCAGGACATGTATGCCACGACCGAGTCCGCGCGCCTGGCGGACCTCGTCCTCCCCGCCGCCGGCTGGGGGGAGAAGGAAGGATTTTTCATCAACTCCGAACGCCGCCTTGGTCGTATTCGCAAGGTCTCCCGTGCGCCCGGCGAGGCGTTGAGCGACTTCGCCATCTTCAAACTCATCGCGGAAAGCTGGGGCTGCGGTGATCTCTTCCGCCGCTGGAGCACCCCCGCCGCCGTGTTCCAAATTCTCAAGGAACTCTCCGCCGGACGCCCCTGCGATATCACCGGCATCCGCGACCACGACCACCTCGAAAGCGCCGGTGGCATCCAGTGGCCCTATCCCAAACGCGACACGGAGTCTTCGCCCTCGCCCGCCGCGCCGGTCGAAAACCAGCGCCGCCTCTTTGCAGACGGCGTGTTCTTCACTCCCGACGGGCGTGCCAAATTCTTCTTCGACGAACCGCGCCCGATGGCCGAGCCGCCCAGCGCCGACTATCCGTTCCTGCTCAACACCGGCCGCGGTTCCTCCGCCCAGTGGCACACCGGTTCACGCACCAACAAGAGTGACGTCCTGCGCAAACTCGCGCCCACCACCCTTTACGTTGAGATCAACCCCGCCGACGCCACCCGCCTCGGCATCGCCAACGACGAACAGGTGACGGTGAGCTCGCGCCGTGGCGAAGCGGCCGCCTCCGCCGTCGTCACGACCACCGTGCAGCCCGGCCAGCTCTTCATGCCGATGCATTTCGACGCCGTGAACCGCCTCACCTACCCGTCCTACGATCCGCACTCGCGCCAGCCTAGCTACAAAGCCTGCGCCGTCCGCATCACCAAAAGGTAGGAGCTCATTTATGAGCGATGGATCGAAAATGTAGGAGCCTGCTTGCAGGCGGTTTACCGCCCCGGCCCTTTCGTGTATTTCGTGTGTTTCGTGGTTAAAAACTCTGAATCTCCGCTTCCGACCTTCGCGTCCGTGCGCGGTTAAACGTTTGCCGGTCCGCCCCTCTCGCGTTGCCCTCGTCGTCATGTCCGCGCCGCTCACCGTCGAAGCCAAGATCCGCATGAACTCCGGCCGCCGCTTCGCCTTTGGCCCGGGCAAGGCCGACCTTCTCGCACGCATTGAGGCCACCGGCTCCATCAGCGAAGCCGCCAAGACCATGGAGATGTCCTACATGCGCGCCTGGCAAATCGTGAAGAGCCTCGACACCGCCTTCGCCGAACCGCTCGTCCTCAAATCCCGCGGCGGCAAGGCCAAGGGCGGCGCCGCCCTCTCCGAAACCGGTCGCGAGGTCCTCCGCCTCTACCGCGAAATGGAAGCCGCCGCCCAAACCGTCTGCGAAAAATCCGGCCTGCGTATCGCCAGCTTGCTCAAATAGACCTATAAAGGGCGGGCCTTCGCCGCTCATCGTAAGCCCGAGCAACTTTCATAGCATATCCGTTATATTTATTTGAATATAACGATGTCTCAAACACCCTCGTTCAGGTGTCATGACGACCGACTGGCTCTATCTTCTCGTTCCGCTTTTCTGTGTCGCCGCCCTTTACGGGGCCGTCGGCCACGGCGGCGCCTCCGGTTACCTGGCTGTCATGGCCCTCGCGAGCGTCGCCCCCGCGGTGATGAAACCCACGGCGCTCACGCTCAACCTCGCCGTCTCCCTCATCGGCACCGTGCTGTTTTTTCGCGCCGGACATTTCGCGTGGAGGCTCTTCTGGCCCTTTGCCGTCACCTCCATACCTTTTGCGTTTCTTGGCGGACGGCTCGACGTCCCCACCCACGTTTTTAAGATTCTTCTCGCACTCGCCCTCGGCTTTGCCGCCCTGCGCCTGCTCCTTCCCACCCCAAAAACCGACGACATCCGTCCCGCCCCGCTCCCGCTCGTCCTCGTCTTCGGCGCCCTCATGGGCCTCGCCTCCGGACTCATCGGCGTGGGCGGTGGCATTTTCCTCACGCCACTGCTCCTGTTCATGCGCTGGTCCAACACCAAGACCGCGGCCGCCGTGTCGGCACCGTTCATCTTCGTCAATTCCGCCGCCGGTCTCGCCGGCCACTCCTCTTCGCTACACCACCTTCCGTCTGTTTGGACGCTCCTCGCCCTTGTTGTAATCGTTGGCGGCTTGATGGGCGCCCTCTGGGGCAGCCGCAACGCCCGGCTCTCCCAACTCCGTCCCATCCTTGCCGCAGTCCTCGGTATCGCCTCGCTAAAACTCGTCATCACATGACCGATCCCTTCGGACGCATCATCGATTACCTGCGCATCTCCGTCACCGACCGGTGCAACGAGCGTTGCCTGTATTGCATGCCCGAAGGCTACAAGGGCTGGGCTCAACGTCCCGATCACCTCACTGCCGCCGAACTCATCCGCATCGCCGACGCCGCGTCCCAACTTGGCTTTAAAAAATTCCGTCTGACTGGAGGCGAACCGCTGCTCCGCTCCGATTTCGTCTCGATTGCCGCCGGTATCGCGGCACTCCCCACGACACGCAGCCTCGGACTGTCCACCAACGGCACGCGCCTCGCATCGGTCGCACGCGAACTCAGCAACGCCGGTGTAACATCGGTTAACGTATCCCTCGACGCCCTCGACAGCGATACCTACCAGCGCGTCACTGGCGGGCGCGTCGCCGACGCCCTTGCCGGCATTCACGCCGCGTTATCCGCCGACTTTGAAAGCCTGAAGCTCAACGTCGTGCTCATGCGCGGCGTGAACGAAGACCAACTTGTTCCCCTCGTGCGTTTCGCCGCCGAGCACCGCACTCCCGTGCGCTTCATCGAACTCATGCCGCTCACGCGGACCGACGTTCTCAACACCGACAATTTTCTCTCCTGCGAAGACGCCCGCGCCCGCATCGAAGCCGAGCTCGGACCGTTGGAAACGTTGCCCGACTACCGCGCCGGTCACGGTCCCGCCCGCTATGCCCGCGCCGCCAACGGCGCGTTGGTCGGTTTCATCGGCGCATTGACCACCCCCGATTTCTGCGGTTCGTGCAACAAGCTCCGCCTCACCGCCGACGGTAAGCTCCGCCCCTGCCTCGGCCGCCACGGCGAGATCGACCTGCTCGCCCCATTGCGCGCCGGCCATGCCGATCTCGATGCGTTGCTCACCGAGGCAATCGCCAACAAGCCGGAGGATCACACCTTCCAGAACGACTATCGCCCCGATCGTCCTATGACCGCAATCGGCGGTTGATCAGCCTGCCATGACCGTCCTCTACTTTGCCCACGCCCGTCGCGCCACCGGGATATCCGATGAGAAAATTCCGCTGAGCACTTCGCTCAGCACAACCGAGTTCTGGGATTTGATCGTTCAACGGCACCCGACACTCGAGGCACTCCGCACCAGCTCGCGCCTCGCTCGAGAAAACGACTTTTTGCGAGCAGACGACCGCATCGAACCGGATCACGAAATCGCCATCATCCCTCCTGTTTCCGGAGGTTAATAACCGTGGATATTGAGATCGTCATCAGCGAAGCCGTGATCGTGCCGCCTGTATTCTGTGTGAATGCCGGTGTAGGCGCGCTCGCCGAATTCACCGGCACGGTGCGTGGCGAGGAAAACGGGGAACCGATCTCCGCACTCGTTTACGAAGCTTACCCCGCCATGGCCGAACCCGTGATGCGTCGCCTCCTCAACGAACTCTCCACCGCCCATTCGTGCATCGCCGTGCGCGTGCAACATCGGACTGGCATCATCCGCGTCGGCGAAGCCGCCATCCATATCGCCGTGCGCGCAAAACACCGCGCACCCGCGTTTGCTCTGCTCGCCGCGTTCATGGACCGCCTCAAACAAGACGTGCCCATCTGGAAAATCGACACCCTCTCATGAGCTTAATGAATCACTGATTTTCACCACAAAGACACAGAAACACAAAGTTCTCACAAAACTCATACACTGACATTTTGGTCCCCTCATCCGACCTTTGTGCCTCTGTGTCTTTGTGGTGAAAACTCCGCCACCGCATCAACTCAAACAGATCCTCAATCAGCATCTCCATGCCAACACCGGAAAACGAAGCTAAAAAAGACCGCCTTAATCAGCTCTCTCATCGTGTGATCGGCCTCTGCATTGAGGTGCACCGGGAACTTGGCCCAGGCTTGCTTGAATCAGCCTACGAGGAAGCGCTCGCCTACGAATTAACCCACGCGGGTCTGCGTTACGAACGTCAGTGTGACATCCCGCTCACTTACAAAGGAGTGTCGCTCGATTGCGGTTATCGCCTGGATTTTGTCGTGGAGGGAGAACTCATCATCGAGCTGAAGTCTATCCACGCATTCCAGCCGATCCACCAAGCACAGCTCCTCACCTATCTGAAGCTACAACGCCGGTCGCTCGGTCTCCTGCTCAACTTCAATGTGCCCGTCATGAAAGAGGGGGTGAAACGCGTGGCCTGTGGGTCGCTTTTTCAGGATGAAAAATCCTCCGGATTAGGACTGCTCTCGTTCGCCACTCTGCTCGTCGCCAGCGCGGCAGCATGGATTTCTTCCCGCGCCTGATACTTTGCATGATCACCGTCGCCGAACTCTGGACGCGCCTCGACTCCCTCGCCCAGCCGCTCTCCCCCGGGCGCATTCCTCTCGCAACGGCATTTGGACACATTCTCCGCGAACCCATCCTCGCGCCCGAAGATCAGCCACCGTTCGATCGCTCCGCCATCGACGGTTACCTGGTGCACGCCGATCAACCCGCGGGTCTTGTCACCCTCGATGGCGCCATCCAACCCGGCGCACCCGCGCCCTCTGTCGCCCCTCCATGCGGCACCGCGATTCGAATTCTCACCGGCAGCGCGCTTCCTCCAGAAAACGCTTCGCTCATCATGCAGGAGGACACCAAGCCGTCCGACGGCGGACGCCTGCACTTGCTGCAACCTCCGTCCACACGCCACATCCGCCGTCGCGCTTCGCAGGCGCGCGTCGGCGACATCTTGTTATCGCCCGGTCAAATCCTCAACGCCGGCGCACTCGCGCTCCTCGCATCCGTCGGAGCGACTCAACCGCTCGTGAATCGCCGCGCTCGCGTCGCCCATCTTGTCACCGGCGGTGAACTCATCGCACCGGATGTTCAGCCCGTTGCCGGTCAGATCCGCGATTCCAACTCCACACTCATCACCGCGCTGCTTCGCGATGCTCATGCGGATCTCATCTGGCAGCAACGGGTGAGCGATGCCCGCGCCGCCACGGCCGGTGCGTTGGCTTCCGCGCTGTCCTCCGACGCCGATATCATCTTGATCAGCGGCGGCGCCAGCGTGGGTGATCACGACCATACCGGCGATCTCCTCACCGCCGCGGGCTTCGTGATCCACTGCGACAAAGTCGCCAGCCGCCCGGGTAAACCCTTCATCGCCGCTTCGCGCGACGGTCGCCTTGCGTTCGGCCTGCCCGGCAACCCGCTTTCGCACTTCGTGTGTTTTCACCTCTTCGTGAAACGCGTGCTCATGCGTCTCGCCGGTGCCGAGCCCACGCCCCTCGTGCGTGCCACACTCGCACCGCGCGCCGAACTCCGTCCCGACCCGCGCGAAACCTGGTGGCCGTGCATCTGGGCCGACGAAGGCGCGAAGCGCCGGGTGCTGCCGTTACCTTGGCGCGACTCGTCCGACCTGACGGTGCTCGGTGCGGCCGAGGGACTGTTGCGCGTGCCCGCCGCAACCGGAGCTGGCGCCGAAGTGGAGGTTTTGCCATGTCGTTAAGCGTGAAAAAATTCAGTCACCTCGACGAAACCGGAGCCGCCGCGATGGTTGATGTCGGCGCCAAGCCGCCGCAACTCCGCCGCGCTGTCGCGACCGGCGAGTTGCGCTGCGAACCGGCCACGATTCGTCTGCTGAAAAAGCAGGCTCTGCCCAAAGGCGACGTGCTTGCCTGCGCCCGTGTCGCCGGCATCATGGCGGCCAAGCGCACGTCCGAGTTGATTCCCCTCTGCCATCCGCTCGCGTTGGAAAAAATCTCCGTCGATTTCACCGTGAAACGCGACCGCATCGTGATCGTCGCCGAAGCCCGGCTCACCGGAAAAACCGGCGTCGAAATGGAAGCGCTCACGGCGGTCTCCGTCGCCGCGCTCACGCTCTACGACATGATGAAGGCCGTCGACAAAGGCATGATCATCGGAGAGGTCCGCGTGGTCACGAAGGAGAAGACATGAAGATCGCCCGTGTCACCCTGAGCGACCGAGCTTCATCCGGCATCTACGCCGACTTGAGCGGCCCCGAAATCGAACGCGTGCTTCGCGCATCCTTCGGAAACGAACCTGCCTTTATCGTTCGCCTGATCCCCGACGACCGCGCCCTCATAGCCGACACGTTGCGCACTCTCTGCGCCGACGAACACTGCGATCTGATCGTCACCACTGGCGGCACGGGACCGGGTCCCCGCGATGTCACGCCCGAGGCCACTCGCGAGGTGATCGAACGCGAATTACCCGGCTTCGGCGAAGCGATGCGCGCCGTGAGTTTCGCCAAGGTGCCGACGGCAATTCTCTCCCGCGCCACCGCCGGCACGCGCGGTCGCACGCTCATTGTGAACCTTCCCGGCAATCCGCGCGCCATCGGCGAATGTTTGCCGCCATTGATCCCCGCGATCCGCGAGTGCCTCAAACATCTGCAAGGTGGTTAGTCGGTCTAACCTACTCGCTACCCGCTACTCACTACTCGCTACTTCCTTCCGATGATCCGCATCGAGCATCTCTATCTCTCGCCAGGCCACAATTACTTCGGTCACCACGGGAAACCCGCCGACGAGCATCCCGTTGTCGAGGTGCCCGAAGTGGAGTGTGTCGCCGGCCGCGGCATCCGCGGAGATCGTTTTTTCGACTACAAGCCCGACTACAAAGGCCAGATCACGTTTTTCTCCGGCGAGATTTATGACGAGCTTTGCAGCACATTTCCGTCACTTGGCTCGGCCCGACAACCCGCGCCGTCCGCCTTTCGTCGCAATGTCATCACACGCGGTGTCGATCTGAACACGCTGATCGGCCAAACCTTCACGCTTCAGGGCATCACGTTTTTAGGCACTGCCGAGTGCTCGCCGTGCTACTGGATGGACCAGGCATTCGCCCCCGGCACTGAAGCCGCGCTCAAAGGTCGTGGCGGTCTCCGCGCCAAAATACTAACCGACGGCCGACTCCACATGGATACCGCGTGACTTTATCCGTGTCAGCATCCTCCACCAGGCTCCCGTTCCCCGTAAGCGGAGCCATTCTTGCCGGCGGACTCTCCTCACGCATGGGACGCGACAAGGCTTTTCTCACGGTTGACGGCACGACACTCATCGCCCGGCAAGCCGCGCTCCTGCGTAGCCTGGGCATCGACGATCTCATCATTTCCGGCCGCGCGGGGGTCGATTATGCCGTGGCGGGCGCACGCTTGGTGACTGATCCCATTTCCGATGCAGGACCGCTCGGAGGGCTGACCGCAATCTTCTCCACCGCCCGCCATCCGTGGGTATTGGTGATCGCCGTGGACCTGCCTCACCTTACTCCGTCCTACCTGCAAAAAGTGCTTTCTGCCGGGGGCGGTCGCACCGGCGTCGTGCCCCATGGTCCCCATGGCTACGAACCCTTGGTGGCACTTTATCCACGATCCCTGCTCGCTGCGGCTGAAACCGCTTTGGCCGCAGGCCAATTTAGCCTGCAACGCTTCATTGGAGTCGAACTCGCTAGATTTAACTTAATCTCTTTAGAAATCAGCGAGATAGAGCTCATTCGATTCACAAACTGGAACACGCCTGACGATACTCAGGCCTGATCAGTGCGTCCGGGGAAGCGTGTGCCGCGCCTGCTCACGACACTGTTTTTTCCCGCCAAAAGCGCGCCATGTTGTCGCACGTATTTTTTGCTAAAATCAGCATCCACCTCTAGTAGTTGACTGTTTATCTAGTTGGAACGAATTCAGCTAGGTTTAGTCTCATCCTTACAACCGCAACCCGCCTCGGATCACCGAGGAAGCCTGTTTTTTTCAACGCTCAACACCTGTTTACCATCATGGCCGTCAAATCGAAAACCTCCGCCCGCAAGTTCAAAGATGCCGATGAAGTCGAGACCCTCGTCCCTGAGGCGCCCGTCATTGCCGCGGCAGAACTCGACGCGCCACCGTCTTTCTTGGAAAAAGCCGAGCCTGCCGTCGCCCGTGACTACGCTCCGGCCGAACGCAGCAACCTGCAGCTTTACCTTCAAGAAATCGGCAAGACGCCCCTCCTCACGATCGAGGAGGAAGTGAAACTCGCCCGCCGTATTCGCAAAGGCGACAAAGCCGCCCGCGATCACATGATCTCGGCCAACCTCCGCCTCGTCGTGAAGATCGCGATGGACTACAAGGACTTCGGCCTTCCTCTTCTCGACCTGATTTCCGAGGGCAATATCGGCCTCATCAAAGCCGTCGAACGCTTCGATCCGCGCAAAGGCGGCAAGCTCTCCACCTACGCCGCGTGGTGGATCAAGCAGTCCATCAAACGCGCCCTCGCCAATCAGTCGAAGACGATCCGCCTTCCCGTTCATCTGGTCGATAAGATCTCCAAGATGCGCAAAACTGCCATGCACCTCACCGAGGAACTTGGCCGTGAGCCCACTGACGAGGAAATCGCAATCGAGCTCCAGGTGCCGACCAGCCGCGTCGCTCACCTGAAGTCCGTGAGCGTGCGTCCGGCTTCCCTCGACGCGCCTATTGGCGACGACGGTGACTCGGGCACTTTCGGCGAGATCGTCGGCGACGACAACGCCGCCAGCCCCTTCGATTCCTTGCGCGAGAAGACCCGCAACTCCGATTTGTATGCGATGATTTCGTCACTCGAACCGCGTGAGGCCGAGATCATCAAATACCGCTTCGGTCTCGACGGTCGCGACGAGCTCACGCTCGAAGAGGTCGGCGCGAAGTTCAAAGTGACACGCGAACGCGTGCGCCAACTGCAAAACATCGCGCTCTCCAAGATGCGCAAGGCCATGGCCACCCATGAGCATCAGCGTTCCTCGGAGGAGATCGAATTAGATGATCAAGTGCGCGCCCGCCATGAAGTCATCCGCGAGTTCATGACCGGCAGAGCGACCTTGCCCGCGATCACCTCGGATCAACGAAACTAAGCGTCGTTTTCGCATGTTGGTGTGCGTGCGTGAAAAGCCGTCCTGCTTGAACGCAGGACGGCTTTTTAGTTGGCCAATCGGAACCGGCACCGAAATGACCCGAGTCGCGCTCCGGCGGCCCGTTGCCGTTACAAGATTTTGTTTGCAGGCCTGAAAAACGACCGCTTCTTTCTTCAGTCCTGCTCTTCGGAGCGGAGAAAAATGTGTCTTCGGGACGTAGCTTAGCCTGGTAGAGCGCTACATTCGGGTTGTAGAGGCCGAGAGTTCGAATCTCTCCGTCCCGACCATTTTCTTAAATCCACCGGCCTTTCAATCCAGGGGATTTTGTGTCGGCGAAACGCAGCGTTTGGGCTTACATTTCATGCATGCCAACCGCCTTGGTAATTTTACCCGCAGGCTTTGAGGAATTGGAAGCCATCGCACCCATCGACGTGCTGCGCCGTGCCGGCGTAGAAGTCACGGTCGCCGCTCTGGAAGATACGATGCATGTCACCGGACGCAACGGCATCACGATCCACGCCGACACCACGCTGACTGCGGTCGGTGAACGGCTCTTCGATCTCCTATTTTTGCCCGGCGGCCCGGGGGTCAAACTCCTGCGCGCCGATCCGCGTGTGCTCACCGCGGTTCTCGCTCATCATGCCGGCGAACGCTGGGTCGCCGCGATCTGCGCCGCCCCCACCGTGCTGCATGACGCGGGGCTCCTCTCCGGTCGCCGTTACACCGCGCATTTCTCGGTCGCCAACGAGTTGACTGCCATCATCGCCACGGAGCGCACCGTCACCGACGGACGCCTCCTGACCTCGCGCGGTGCGGGCACGGCGATCGATTTTGGCCTGCTACTGGTTGAAAAACTCGTCTCCCCCGAGAAGTCACGCGAAGTCGCCCAATCCATTTGCTCTTAAACGTTAGCCCAGCCACAAACATAGGCGTTGCCGAACTCCATTTCATTTCGTCAATTGATACAGCGACTAGGGTAAATACCCCAGTCGCTGTTTTTGCGCATGGTCCCCTCGACCTCTCCTCAAGCCAAGGTTGCGTCCCCGTTGGGACGTGACGGGGCGAAGCTCGCTTAAATCACACAGTCATGTGCGGAATAGCCGGTTACATTAGCTCGACGCAGTCGCCCGACGTTCGGCTCGCTGCGGTTGCGCGAATGAATAATGCGATGCTGCACCGCGGACCGGACGACACGGGTGTGGAGTCGCGTGGAGAAGCGACCCTTGGCATGCGTCGCCTGGCGATTTTCGATCCTGCACACGGTCATCAACCGATGAGCACGCCCGATGGCCGCTGGCATCTGGTTTTTAACGGTGCGATCTACAATTTCCGCGCGCTTCGCACCGAGCTCGCGACGTTCCACGCGTTCAAAACCGAATGCGACACCGAGGTGCTCCTTGCAGCCATCGCCCGTTGGGGCCGCGACGCGCTCCCACGTCTGCGAGGCATGTTCGCTTTCGCCGCATGGGACGCGCAGGAACGCACGCTCCTGCTCGTGCGTGATTCCTTCGGCATCAAACCGCTTTACGTTCACCCCACCCCGGACGGCGGACTCTTGTTCGCATCGGAGCTCAATGCGTTGCTCGCGTCTGGTCACGTGCCAGGCGACATCGATCCGCGGGCGGTCAGCGACTACCTCGCCTGGCTCTCCGTGCCCGCACCGCGCACGATTTATCGCGACGTGCAAAGTCTGCGCGCCGGAGATTGCGCAGTCTGGCGTGACGGACGACTCACGATCTCCGCCTACGACAACGCGCGCGACCTGCTTACACCTGCCGACGACGTCTCACCGGCCCGCTCTCGCGAAGAATTCACCGCCGGTTTGCGCGCACAACTGGAGGACACCGTGCGCGCCCATGTCGTCGCCGACGTGCCGGTGGGTGCGTTTCTTTCCGGCGGACTCGACTCAACCGCCCTCGTTGCGCTGATGACCCGCCTCGGCGGCGCGCAGCTCAAGACCTTTTCCATTGGCTTTGAGGATGCCGGTTACTCGGAAGCCGAAGCCGCCGCCGCCAACGCGCGCCACCTCGGGACCGACCACCATGCGACCGTGCTCACCGGCGAACGCGTGGCCGCGGACCTGGGCACGTTGCTCGCCTCGCTCGATCAACCCACGGGCGATGGCATCAACACCTACTACGCCAGCCATGCCGCGCGCGCCGGCGGCGTCACCGTCGCGCTCTCCGGCCTCGGCGCGGACGAACTCTTCGGCGGCTATCCCTCCTTCCACAACGTCCCCCGGATCAATCGCTGGCTCCCCGTCTGGCGCGCGATTCCGGCCCCGTTACGCAACACACTCCTCGCCCGCTGGGATCGCGGTGACACCCGGACGCGCAAACTCGCCGACACCCTGCGTCACGCCGATTCGCCGGCGGCACTCGCACTTCTTCAGCGCCGCGTCTTCTCCGAGTCCACCCGCCGCTCGCTGCTCTCACCGGAAGCCTCTCCTGCGTATTCACCTCATCCGGAAACCGCGCGCCTCGGTGCCGATCTGCACGACGCCGATTTATTTTCCATCGCCAGCGCCGCCGAATTGCGCGGCTACATGACCGACGTGCTCCTGCGCGACAGCGATGTGATGAGCATGCGCCACTCGCTGGAGTTGCGCGTGCCTTTCGTGGATCGTCCGCTCGTCCGCTGGCTCGCGGATCAATCGATCGCGTTTAAACACACGCCCGCCCAACCCAAATCCGCGCTCGCCGACGCGGTGCGCGACTTATTGCCGCCGGATTTGCTCGCGCGCAAAAAACGCGGCTTCACGTTGCCCTACGCGGTGTGGATGCGCGGCCCGCTCAAGCCGTTTCTCGAGGAGACGTTTTCTTCTGCAAGCGTCGGCCGCAGCGGCCTGTTTGACGTGCACGCAGTGCAGACCAAATGGCAAAAATTCCTTGCCGGCAACGACACCATCGCGTGGTCGCGTGTGTGGTCGCTGGCGATTTTGGTCGCATTCATCAACCGCCCGCGTCCCGCCGCCGTATGAACACGCTGTTGCTCGCGCCGGAGCTTTTCACGACCGACAGCGGCATACCTCGTTGTCTGCGGCTCTACTTGAAAGCGCTGTGCGATTTATCCGATGGAAAAGACCGGGTGCGCTTCGTCTCACTGAACGACACTTCGGTCGATTCGGCCGACCTTCGCCCCTACACCAACCCGCAAGCGCTCGATCAGTGGCAGACGTGCAACCGCGACAAACGCCGTTTCGTCCGCACCGCACTCCGCCTGAGTTCCGGCGTGCGACTCATCATCTGCGGCCATGTCGCGCAACTCCCGGTGGCCTGGCTGGCAAGCTGGTTGCGCCCCGGACTGCGTTACACACTCGTCGCCCACGGTATCGAGGTCTGGAAACCATTCACTTTCTGGGAGCGTCGTGCGCTCAAAGGTGCCTGGAGGGTGTTTTGCGTAAGTGAATTCACGCGCGGCGAGTTGTTAAGACACGTCCGCCTGAATCCATCCCGCGTCGTCGTGCTGCCCAACGCGCTCGATCCCGAGCTCGAAGCCAATGCCATGGACTCGGCGCCGATCACCCCAAGCAAACCGGTGATCCTTACGGTATCCCGTTTGTCATCGTCCGATCGATACAAAGGCATCGACCATCTCATCGAGGCCATGCCGGCCATCCTCGCCGCCGCGCCCGACACGAAGCTACGTATCGTTGGCCGAGGCGATGATATCCAACGCCTGCAAAACTTGGTGCGTAAACACCGGGTGGACACCGCGGTCGAGTTCGCCGGTTACGTCGATGATCGCCAGCTGCGCCAGGAATTCGCCCGCTGCACGGTCTTCGCCCTCCCTTCGCAAAAAGAAGGCTTCGGTCTCGTCTATCTGGAAGCGATGGCGCACGGCAAACCCTGCATCGCAGCCAACGCTGGCGGCGCCCCGGAGGTCGTTACACCCGACTCCGGCCTTCTCGTCCCCTACGCCGATGTGCCGGCCCTCGCCACCGCGTGCACGACGGCGCTGACCCGAGGGTGGCATGCACAGGCAATTCGCGCGTGCGCCCATCGGTTTTCCCATCCAATGTTTCGCGAACACCTCCATCGCCTCATCAGCCTCCACAGCTAGAGCGAATGCCTTCCGAATGAACACGCTTTTGCTCGCGCCGGAAATCTTCTCCTCTGAAGGCGGTATCCCGCGCATCCTCCAACTCTACCTCCGGGCAATCTGTGATCTCGCCCAGCCGGGTGATGAGATACGTCTGGTCGCGCTCAATGACTCCGAGTTCAAGGAGACGGATATCCAACGCGTAACCGGAAACCGCTTAACGGCCGCATGCGCGTGCGGTCGCGACAAGGCTCGATTTATAGAAGCCACCCTTTGCTTCGGTCGCAAAAGCGACCGGATCATTTGCGGTCATATCGCCCAGTTGCCGATTGCCCTGGCCGCCCGGGCCATCAACTGGCGGCTGCGCTACGACTTGATCGCCCACGGCGTCGAAGTCTGGCGGCCACTCACCATCCCGATCCGGCTCGCGTTAAGGGGAGTTCGACAGGTGTGGTGCGTGAGCGATTACACGCGCCGTGAACTGCTCAGCCGATGCCGACTGCCCGCAACGCGCACGCTGGTGCTGCCCAACGCGCTCGATCCCGTTTTCGCCATCACGGCAAGCGGTCCCCGGGAAAGCGGTGCGCCTCCCGTCATCCTGCTCGTATCACGCCTCACCCGCGACGATCAGGACAAAGGCTTTGAGGATTTGATTCGCGCGATGCCAGCGGTGCTCGGTGAGATTCCCAACACCCGCCTGCACATCATTGGCCGGGGAAACATGGTTCACGAACTCCAGGCGTTGGCGGCGGAGATTGGCGTGGAGTCCGCGGTGAGGTTTCTTGGGTATTTGGACGACAACCGCATGACGGCGGAAATGCGCGCCTGCACGATCTTCGCACTGCCCAGCAAAAAGGAGGGATTTGGACTCGTCTTCATCGAGGCGATGGCTTGCGGCAAACCCTGCCTCGGCGCCCGTGCGGGCGGCATTCCGGAAGTGATCACTGCGGAAACCGGCGTGCTGGCCGAGCACGGGGATGTCACCGGCATTGCGGCGGCCTGCGTGCAGGCCCTGCGAAAACCATGGGACGAACAAGCCATCCTCGACCGTGCGCGATCTTTCGCATACCCCCAATTTAAAGAGCGTCTCCGCATCGCCCTCTCTGCATGAACCCGTCGCCCACTCCCGTTCAAGAACTCGTGATCGAGCCCGGTCGCGCGGAACGCCACTACTGGCGTGACCTCTGGCGCTATCGTGAACTGCTCGGTTTCCTCGCGTGGCGCGATGTGAAGGTGCGCTACAAACAAGCGGTGCTCGGCGCCGCCTGGGCATTGATCCAACCGGTCGTCACGACCGTTGTGTTCACGGTGATCTTCGGCCAGCTCGCCAAGATGCCCGACGGTGGCATCCCTTACCCGCTCCTCGTGCTGTCCGGCCTGCTGCCGTGGCAGTTGTTCTCGGCCGCGTTGTCGGGTTCGAGCGGCAGCCTGGTGAGCAACGGAAGCCTCATTTCAAAAGTTTACTTCCCGCGTTTGATCGTGCCGCTGTCCGCGCTCGGCGTGGCATTGATCGATTTCGCCATCGTCCTCGCGCTTTTTCTCGGCGTCTCGTTGTGGTTTGGAACGTGGCCGACGTGGCATTGGCTGGCGTTGCCTTTCTTCATCATGCTGGCGCTCGGGGCTGCGCTTGGCGCCGGGCTTTGGCTGACCGCGCTCACGGTGAAATACCGCGACTTTCGTTTCATCGTGCCGTTCCTGCTGCAAGTCGGCCTGTTCGTCTCGCCCGTGGGATTCCGCACCGACTACTTCCCGAGTTGGCAACCCCTGCTCGCGCTCAATCCGCTGACGGGCATCATCAATGGTTTCCGCTGGTGTTTGCTCGGCGGCAATCAAGCCATCGCCGTCGAGGTGATGGCGACATCGGTCATCGTAGTGGTGCTGCTGCTCTTCACCGGTTTCCGTTTCTTCCGAAAAACCGAACGCGGCTTCGCCGATATCATCTAAAATGACAACGGCTCATTCGCGCACTACCCCTGCCTGGATGATTCCGGCCCTGTTGGCACTGGCCGCGCTTGTCTGGACCGCCACTTGGGGCGGTCACTACCCGGCGAACATGACCCCTGATTCCATCTCCCAATGGGACCAGGTGCTGCGAAACGAATACCACGACTGGGCTCCAGTGGCCCACACGCTTCTGATCAAAGCCACGTCACTCATGTGGGCCAGCCCGGCAGCCATGATCGCCCTCCACATTTCCGTGATGCTTGTGCTGCTATACGCGGTCCTGAAGGAGATCGACGCTCTTCTATTCGGTCCGGTTGCGGTCGTTACGACCGGTCTATATTACGCGCTCCATCCGATTCACGGCACGATGTTGTCCACCCTGGTGAAGGACGTGCCATTTTCCATGGCTGTTGCGGCCTATTCGCTGGCCCTGCTGCAAATCGTGCGAAGCGACGAACCGCCACGCATCGAACGCATCGTCCTGCTGGCAGGAAGCGGACTGGTTGTGGCCTTGCTGCGACATCAGGGTATCTTGGTCGTAGTTCTTTCGTTGTCGGGTCTCGCCGCGCTTTCGCACGCCCGACGCCCCGGTCTCATCGTGCTTGCACTCCTCTTGGTTGCGACCTGCGGATGGAAACTGATGCTGCGCCAAGGCTGGCATATCGCGGGTTCTCCGATCACAGAAGCCCTCGCCATTCCGCTACAGCAGGCCGCCTCCATCGCTGCCACTCCCGGCCACATCAGCGGCCCCCAGAGGACGATGATGGAAGCCGTGGCACCCTGGGACGTCTGGAGTAACCAGAAATCGATTCATTCCATCGACTGGCTCAAGTTCGATCCAACGTTTTCTCCAGCCCCCATCCAGATTCAACCCGAACCCTATTTTCGGCTCTGGATGGACCTCATTCGTCAGAATCCCGGACTGGCGACGAGTGCGGTTCTGAATCAGACGAAGGTCATCTGGAATCCGATGCAAGACGCCGATAACACGCACAACAACGGCGTTAATCCCAATACCTTGGGGCTCGTGCACGCACCTTGGCCCGGTCCACTGTTCAGCAGGCTCGTCAACCACTCCGGCCGGCTTCTTACCAGTGCCCCGATCTCCTGGAGCGTCCGACCATCATGGATTCATCTCCTTTTGATCGCCGCAGCTTGGGTGTCGGTCAGACACGGTGGACTCGCCCAGATCATTCCATTCCTTCCGATTGCCTTGCTGGTGCTCACCCTTGTCGCACTCATACCAACGCCCGATTTTCGCTATTTCTATCCGGCGTATCTGACCGCACCTCTGCTCCTCGCCCATGCAGCCAGCTGCCGACGAAAGAAAGTTCATCCGCCGCTGACTATGTCCTCACCATCAACTGTGATATGAAACCACCGGTCATACGCGTCGAAAACCTCGGCAAATGCTACCGTATCGGCCATCAGGTGCGCCACGATACCTTGCGTGACGCGCTCATGCATGGCGCCCGCCGGTTTTTGCCCGGATCACGCCCTAACGCGTCTCCCGACCTGGAGGATTTTTGGGCGTTGAAAGACGTTTCGTTCCAGATCGAGCCCGGTGAAGTCGTAGGCGTGATCGGGCGCAACGGCGCGGGCAAGTCCACGCTGTTGAAAATCCTGTCGCGGATAACCGAGCCCACCCAAGGCCGTGTGACCATCAACGGCCGGGTGGCGAGCCTGCTGGAAGTGGGCACCGGGTTTCATCCTGAGTTGAGCGGACGCGAAAACATTTTTCTGAACGGAGCCATCCTCGGCATGACCCGAGCGGAGATTCGTCGGAAATTTGACGAGATCGTGGCTTTTGCCGAAGTGGAGCGTTTTCTCGACACGCCCGTGAAGCGCTACAGCAGCGGCATGTATGTGCGACTGGCGTTCGCAGTGGCTGCCCACTTGGAACCCGAGATCCTCATTGTTGACGAGGTGCTGGCAGTCGGAGACGCCCAATTTCAGGCCAAATGCCTGGGGAAAATGGAAAACGTGGCCAAAAAAGAAGGGCGGACCGTCCTCGTCGTAAGCCACAACGCCGCCAACCTCCTCGCCCTCTGCACTCAAGGCATCCTGCTCCAAAGCGGATCGGTGGTCTGCACCGGGCCGGCCAAAGAGGTGATCTCGCGCTATCTTGACACATCCCCCACACCCGCCACCCGCAGGACCAAATCCGGTCAACCGCAGATAGCCCATCTGGACTGCCGGCACGACCCGGCGAGTGAACAATTACAGGCGACCATCACCCTGACTTCGCCTTCGCCACACAAGATCGCGGTGGAGATCATTCTGATGGATCATCTGCGCCAACCCGTGGCGTTCTCCCAACTCGGCACGCTCAACCCCGCCGAACAGATCAGTCTCTCAACCGGAGAAACTCGATTAAGCGTCGCGCTGCCCAGCACCGGACTCGCCCGAGGTCGTTATTGGATGAAAATCCAAATCGTGCACCCGCTGGTGGATGTGTTCGACAGCGTTGAACACCACCAGCCAATCGAATTTGTCCCCAACCACATTCCGGGCGAGACCGTCGTCTTCGAGCAGCATTGGGGCAACGGCAGTATCCAACTTCCCCTTACCATGCTTTGATCGCTCCCGGCCTCCGCTTCACACAGTCATGCGCCTTCTCCGCCAGTTCCTTCTTCGCATTTCGGGGCGACTCCATCGGTTGCTCGCGGGAGCACCGGTCGCACCCATGTCTGCCGTCGAGACACAGATAGCCTGGTTGCGTGAACGCGGCCTGCGCGTTGGTAAAAACCTCAACCTCCAGCGTGAGGTGATCATCGACGACAATCACTGCTGGCACATCGAAATCGGCGACGATGTGACGATAGCACCCCGCGTCTATATTCTTGCCCATGATGCCAGCACCAAGATCCATCTCGGCTTCACCCGGGTTGCTCCGGTTAAAATAGGATCCCGTGTGTTTATCGGTGCCCACGCGATCATCCTGCCCGGAACCACCATTGGGGATGATTGCATCATCGGGGCCGGCAGTGTCGTCAGCCGTGACATACCCGCCGGCATGATCGCCGCAGGAAATCCGGCCAAAGTGATTGGTTCAGTGGCCGGCTTCCTGGAGAGACGCCGAAACGAACTCGCCGCGTCTCCTCAATTCGGACCGGATTTCACGGCGGAAAATGCACTCACTGAAGAAAAAAAACACCTAATGAGACAGCGCATGAACGGCGGCTCCGGTTACGTGGTGTGACTCTCAACCCGTGCTTAACACTGACCAATCGGACCGGCGTGCTTGAAGACCGATCATGCATAAAATCCCCCATCTGATCCTTGGCGCCGGCCCCACCGGGTTGGGCGCAGCACGACGGTTGCATGAAATCGGTCGCACCGATTGGGCGATGCTTGAGTCCTCCGATCATCCTGGCGGCCTCTCCTCATCGTTTGTGGACGAACAGGGCTTTACCTGGGACATCGGCGGCCACGTGCAGTTTTCCCACTACGACTACTTTGATCGCGCGATGATCGAGTTCTTAGGCGAAGACGGCTGGTTGAGCCATCAACGCGAGTCGTGGGTCTGGATGCGGGATCGCTTCATCCCGTATCCGTTTCAAAACAACATCCGGCGCCTGCCCGCAACCGACCTCGACAAATGTCTCCAAGGCCTCGTCGAGATCACCCGCCAGCCACGCCCCAAGCCGGAAAACTTCGGCCAGTGGATCGACGCCACCTTCGGCCCGGGATTGGCTGAGGTGTTCATGCGTCCCTACAATTTTAAGGTGTGGGCCTACCCGCCTGAAAAGATGAATGCCGGCTGGGTCGGCGAACGCGTTGCCGTGACGGACTTGGGGCGCGTGCTTCAAAACCTCGTTCATGGCAGGGATGACCTTTCGTGGGGACCCAACAATACCTTCAAGTTCCCCAAGCGCGGAGGCACTGGTGCCATCTGGAAGGCCTGTGCCGCCCGATTGCCCGCCGAACGCCTGCACTTGGGAACCACGGTCGGGCGCATCGATCTCGCCCGCCACGAAGTCCACACCACTGACGGGCGGACTTATCGCTACGATCAATTGATCTCCACGCTACCGTTGAGCGAACTGATCCGCTTAAGCGGACAAGATCAACTCCTGCCCATCGCGAGGGAAGGACTCCTTTATTCCAGTTCGAATATCTTCGGCCTTGGCCTGCGCGGAAAGCCCCGTGGCGAACTCGCCACCAAATGCTGGATGTATTTCCCCGAGGACAATTGTCCGTTTTATCGCGTCACCGTTTTCAGCAACTACTCGCCTGAAAACGTGCCCGACATCACTCGGCACTGGTCGTTGATGGCCGAGGTGTCCGAGTCGCCCGACAAGCCCGTCAACCATGCCACGTTGCTCGAAGACGTGATTGAAGGCGCGCTCGCCACCCGCTTGATCAGCAGCCGCGACGACATCGTTTCGACGTGGAGTTATCGCGCCGGCCATGGCTATCCCACGCCCGGCCTCAACCGTGATCGCGCCCTCGGTGTGCTCCAGCCCTTCTTCGAAAAACAAGACGTGTATTCACGTGGGCGCTTCGGCGCGTGGAAATACGAAGTGAGCAACCAGGATCATTCATTCATGCAAGGCGTCGAGGTGGTTGAACGCCTCGTCAACGGCCGGCCCGAAATCACCGTCGCCGACCCCAATCACGCGAATAGCAAACGCCACCCCTGGCCCTTTGAACGGTGGCAATGAATCCACCCGCATACGAGTCGGATGCGTGATACGCTCACTGAGCAAACAATGAAATCATCGATGCTTCAGAAAATTGGCCGTCCTTTCCGCGCAACCGTCCAAGGTATCAGTGTCGTCCAATAACTTCAATCCAGTGGCCGACTTCGTTTCGGTCATCGTCCCGACGAAGGACCGGCTGTCCTACCTCAAGGAAACGCTGGCGTCCGTCCAAGCGCAGCGACACCAGAACTGGGAAGCCCTGGTCGTTGACGACGGATCCACCGACGGCACCCCGGATTTTCTTCGCTCCGCTGCGACCACCGATCCTCGCATCAGACCGGTGGCACGAGCCGAACATCGCGCCATCGGCGGAGCCCAAGTCTGTCGAAATGTAGGTCTCTCCCAAGCCCGCGGGACGTTTGCGCTCTTTTTGGATTCAGACGATCTCCTGGGCCCGGAATGCCTCTCGCGTCGACTTGAGTGTCTCCACGCCCAACCCGAGCTCAAATTTGTTGTCGGTCAATGCCAGTTATTCAACCACACGGCGAACGATTGCGCCGAGCGCTGGGCCGATTGGCCCGCCGGGCAAGATGACCTCGATGCATTTGTCGGTCTCGGCCGCATTCCCTGGCAAACCAGCGGCCCGCTTTGGCGCCGCTCGTTTCTCAACGCGGTCGGTCCGTGGGACGAAGAGCTCGTCCATGCCGGGCATGACCACGAATTCCATGTGCGAGCCCTTTGCCTCGGGGCGGCGCACACGAAAATCGACGGCGTGGATTATTACTGGCGTCGCCCGCGTCCCGACTCGTTGAGTTCGCAGGAAGCGTTTCAACGCCGCCATGCGGCCGGTGACATGATCCTCGCGTTCCGAAAAATGCTGGCCGTCGTCGATTCCACCGGACGTATGACCCCCGCGCGACGGCTCGCATTGCGTCGCGAAGCCATCCGACTCGCCACGCTTTGCCGGCTCAACCAAGGGGCGTTCACCACCGCTCGCGCGGCGATCAGCACAGCCGGCGAAGCCCGGCTTTTGTCGCTGCACGAGCGCATCGAAATCGGGCTGGCGCTGCGGCTTTGGCCGTTGCGACTGGGATCAAAAATTCCGTCCATGGCTTATCTCAACCGCCGTTTCGGCTTAAACCCATGAGCCGTCCTGTCGTCACTTGGTTTGCCAACAATCACGAGCATTCGCTGCACTACGCGAAGTTCGGCCTGATGGCCATGGCACGCGCCGGCGAGATCCGTTTTCTTGAATGCCCAAACGCAACCGCCTCAGCTGACCTGCTTCCTGAAGCGGTGCGTTGCCATCAGCACCGCCGCACGGTCGCCGTGCGAATCACCCACGGCGCTTCCAGCCGCTTGGTGATCCTCGACGGCGAGGACTCGATTTTCCAAACCTCCCCGTTGATCGAGCACTGTGATCTTTATTTCAGCTGCAGTTATCGGCGTAAGTTTTTCGAGGGAGCGCCCTTTGATCTCACGCTTCCTTGGCAGACGGACTGCGAGCTCGCTCACTACCAAAAAAAATACACCGACCTCCAAAATCAGTTCGGCACCCACCTATGCAAAGGCCGTGCGTTCGTGCCCATCGGGCCCAACTTGGAATGGGAACGCCCCAACGGTTTTTTCAAAGCAAAGACCCTGGCCCTGCGTCATCGCCTGTCACAACTCCGTGCGCCGTGGATCGACTGGGGCGTTCAGTGCGATCGTTTTGAACGCCGCTGGGCCCACCTTCACACACTGCGCAGCCAGCAACCCGTCCACGACGTAGTGCTTAAAGACTCACTCTGGGGATGGCCGAGGCATCGCGTCGCCTTGCACCGCCAGCTGGCGGAGTTGTCCGCCGACTTTTCCATCCGCGCCGAACTTCATTATCGCGTGGCGGCACCCTGCGAACTCGGCACGCAGCCGGCACCCGATCCTGCGGATTTCCCCATGATCACAGGTGGTGGCGTCGCTGGAGATTATGAGTCTTTGCTGGCCGCATCCCGTCTCGGCGTGTTTGCCACCGGATTCCATTATGGATGCCGGAATATCGTCACCCTCTCCTGGTTTCTCGGACTGCGCACGCTGGTCGATCCGCCCTCGTTTGAGGCGATCTATGATTTCACTGAAGTCGGCGCACGCCCGCACATCAGTGGTTCATGGGCGGAACTACCTGCCGAACTTCACGCCGCCCGCGAGGAAACTCCCGACACCCGCCGCGCTCGCCAGCAACGGTTTGATGAAGTTGCCTCCCCATCTCGCGCCGCTCGTCATCTGATCGCGCAAGCGCTGGCGTAGGCAAACACACGTAATGAAAATCGCCCTCATCAGTTTCGAGTTTCCGCCCGAAACGGCCTACGGAGGCATCGCGTCCTACGTGCATGAAATAGCACTGATGCTTACCGGCGAAGGTCACCTCGTCGAAGTATTCTGCGCCGGATCAACCGCGAAACAAACCCGGCTCGCCGACAACTTGATCGTCAATACCGTCGCCGATCTCGACAAAGACAGTTTTGCCGAGTCGCTTCTGCCGGTTTTCACCGCCCGTGATCGGGAGGTGCGGTTTGATGTCGCCGAGTCGCCGGAGATCTACGGAGATGCGCGTGCCGTGCGCCGGCAGTTTCCCGGCCTGCCGCTCGTGGTGAAGCTGCATACGCCTTCGTTTCTCTGCCACCGGTTGAACGACGTGCAGCTCTCGTTTGCCGGAAAAATGCGTTTCGCATTGGGCTCATTGCGCCAGGGACGCTGGAGTTGGCCGACGCCTAATCTCGACGTCCTTAACCAGCGTAATCGGGTGGAGTCGGCCCTTTACCACGCGGCCGACGTGGTGGTGAGTCCATCGCGCGATTTGATCAGGCTCGTCGAGGCGGAATGGGGCGCGCGGCCTGATGGCATCAGCGTCTTGGCCAATCCGTATTCACCCTCCAGTCATCTGTTGGAAATGCCTCCGTCCGCGCCAGCGACGCCGCTGCTTTATCTCGGCCGGCTGGAGATGCGGAAGGGCGTCCCAGAACTCGTCGAGGCGCTCGCGCTACTCGAAAAACGCCATCACCCGGCGGCGACGCGTTTTGTCGGCTACGCGTTTCCCTCGCCCAAGCGCAACCTGCGTATGGATGCCTGGGCGGCGAGAAGACTGCCCATGGATTCCGGCCGCTACACCTTTACGGGACCGCTTCCGCGCGAAGCCGCCATTGCCGAAATCGCGCATTGCGGCCTGGTCGCCCTGCCGAGCCGGTGGGAGAACTTCCCTTACACCTGCCTTGAATCCATGGCCGCAGGGCGCGTGGTGATCGGAAGCAGGGCAGGAGGTATGGCCGACATGATCACCGACGGCGTGGACGGTTTTCTTGTCCCTCCTGGCCAGCCGCGCCGGCTGGCGGCCAAAATTCAAGAGACGCTCTCCTCGCCAGAAAAATTCGCCGACATGGGGAGGAAGGCTCGTCAACGAGTGCTCTCGACCTACTCCTATGCGGCCATCCTCCCGCAACAAATCCAGGCCTATCAAAAAGCCATCGATATCAATCCGGGCCGGCGCCTGATTACACGATGATCAGCGTCCTCATTCCCACTCACAATCCGCGTCCCGATTTTCTGGATCGCACGCTGGCAGCCCTCCGCGCGCAGACGTTGCCCGCAGCGAGTTGGGAACTTGTGCTGATCGACAACTGCAGCCGGACGCCGCTCGACGAAAACCTCATCGCCTGGCATCCGCACGGGCGTATCCTATCTGCGTCTACACTCGGCCTCACACACGCGCGTATCGCCGGACAGGATGCCGCCCGAGGCGATATCTTGGTGTGGGTGGACGACGACAACTTGCTCGCATCTGATTACCTCGCTACGGTCGAACTGGCCTTCAGCGAAAACGCCGCTCTCGGGGCAGTCGGGGGGAAATCCATCCCCGAATACGAATCACCGCCACCACCGTGGTATCGTCCTGATCTGGCTCCGATCGGTTGTCGCGACCTCGGCGACACGCGGCTGGATGTAAAATGGGGACGCGATTCGACACGCTCGTATCCGCACTTCGCACCGCTGGGAGCAGGCATGTCCATTCGCAAGCAAGCCATGACTGATTGGGTCGATCTTGTAAAAAACGATCCCATTCGCCGCAAATTTGGCCGCACCGGCGCCGCCCTTACTTCCGGGGAAGACAACGATATCAATCTCACCCTGCTCGCCGCCGGATGGTCGCTCGCCTATATACCCGGCTTGCGCCTGACGCATCTCATCCCGGCACGTAGACTTACGCTCGACTATCAACGCAAAATCGCACGGGCGACGTTTCGCGATTTTATCCGGGTCCTTGATATTCATGGCATCCGCCCCTGGCCGGCGATTGCCAGATGGACCGTGCCACTGCGCAAAGCCAAGGCGTGGGTTTCACTGCGCGCATGGTCTGGTCCGGTCGCAAGCATCCGCTGGCACAACGCCTGCGGCCAGATTGAAGGCCGCGCGTGCATGTCGGCGCCCCTCACCACGATTCATTCATGAGCATAGCGGGTCGCAGCATCTACAGGTTATATTATAAGCCCAAGGCCTGGGTTGCACACGTTCGCCGACAAGGTGGACTGCGAGAGACGGTTCGTGTCTGGCTCGCCATGCGAGCGATGCAAAAAGCCGCCTGCGACCTGCCTCCAATACCGGTTGGTGCCTACGCAACGGACAAACCCGCCATCGCGTTTCTCACGGGGCAACGGCTCTGGTTTCAAACCGCGTTCTGCCTGCATACGTTTTTAAAGCACTCCATCTTGAGACCGCCCGTGTTGGTCCTGTCCGACGGCACGCTTTCAGCAGGACAGGCCACCATTTTGGCGAGCCTGTTTCCAGGCATACGCATCGAGTCGACGGCTGAAACCACGGCACGCGTCGCAGTCGCGTTGCCGCCAGACCGGTATCCGGTTTTCAACCGTTTCCTGCCCAAACATATTTTATTGCGGAAGCTCGCGCATGTGCATCCGCCCGGTTCGCCGCCACGCCTGTTTTTGGATTCGGATATGCTCTTCCAGTCCAGACCCGTCGCCCTTGAGGAATGGCTGCTGTCCCCGACCCGCCCCGTTTTCATGACTGATGTCATCAACGCCTATGGATATCCGTTGGATGTTCTCGCCGATCTCGCCGGTGCGGAGATTCCCGAACGGTTGAACACCGGGGTGTCCGGACTTCCTTCCGGTTTTATCGACTGGTCGAAACTGGAGACGTGGCTCGAAACACTCATCACCAAACACGGCACGTCATACTACATGGAGCAGGCATTGTTCGCGCTTTCCACGGCAGGTTGCGATTACACCGCACTGGATACCCGCGACTATGTCGTCGCACCCGATCAAGTGGTCGCCGCCAACGCGCGTGGAGTGCTCCACCACTATGTGAATCTCAGCAAACCCTTCTACTTCCGTCAGGCCTGGCGCCACGCTTAATGCAGACCACCACCATGCCAGTTCCTCCGCGCGTCTCCATTGTGATACCCTGCTTCAACGCAGCCCGGTGGGTAAGTGCATCGTTGGACTCCGCGCTCGCGCAAACCTACGAGAACGTGGAAATCATCGCCATCGACGATGGTTCGACCGACGAAACCCCAACCATCCTGGCGCATTACCGTGAGAAGCATGGCATCCGGGTGCTCACCCAGCCAAACCGAGGTCCATCGGTCGCCAATAATGCAGGGTTCGCCGAGAGCACGGGGGATTATATAAAATTTTTCGACTCAGACGACCTGCTGTCACCCGATGCAGTCTCCACACAGGTTACCGCTCTGGCAGCGCATCCCGGTCGACTGGCCTACGGCGCTTGGGGACGATTCCAAGGCGATCCCCTCACGACTCGCTTCACACCCCACCCCGGCTGGCACGACTCGGACTCGCCGGTTGACTGGCTGTGCGAAACGTGGGCCGACACCGAGCCCATGTATCAATGCGCTCTCTTTATGATACCTCGCAAACTGCTGGAGCGCACCGGCGGCTGGGACGAGCGCCTCACACTCATCAACGATTTTGAGTTTTTCACCCGCCTCGTCCTGGCATCTTCCGGAATCGTATTCACTCCCGAGGCACGCGTCTATTATCGCTCATGCATTCCAGGCAGTGTTTCGGCGCGCAAAACCCGTCGGGCATGGGAGTCTGCATGCCTATCCACGCATCGGGCGGTCGACCATTTGCTAGCTGCCTCGAACGGTCCGGAGACTCGGCGCGTGTCGTCCGACATACTCCAAAAGCTCGTTTTTGCTTTTTATCCCGACCACGCGGATCTTCGTGAAATCTTGCTCGAAAGAATCAAGGGGTTGGGCGGCTCCACCTTGCCGCCCGATGGCGGCCCGGGCCTTAAAAAACTCGCCCGCCTGCTTGGCTGGCGGTTCGCGATGCGGCTTCGCCATGCTCTGGGACGGCGCCCCACTTAGCTCGCGTCGCGCCATGAAAATCACCATCACCTGCGGTCGCAAATTTCACTCCGACCATCTCGCGGCCGCCTTGCTGCAACGCGGCGCGCTTGAGCGAGTGATCACCGCCAACCCTCCGCGCACCTATCGCCGGCACAGCTTTCCGGCCGATCACATTCGTTTCGCACCGCCCTATTACCTGCCCTCGTTGGCCGCGGGACGACTGCCTGGGTTGTCCAAGCTTTCACCTGGATTGTCGTGGTGGGCGAGCCGGCGCTTCGATCACTGGTCGTCAGCTCAGTTGGGTTCACCCGATGCAGTCATCGCATGGGCTTGGTCAGCCGCGCAGACTTTCCAGACAGCGCGTGAGCGGAGAATAACCTGCATCCTCGAAGAATGCGGTTCGGCCAACGCCCACCAAGAGCAGTTGCTAGACGAAGAATATTCGCGACTCGGTCTGGTGCGCAACTCGCGGCTTTCTCCGGCGGTGATCGAAAATGAACGCCGCGAATGTGAACTCGCCGACGTGATTCTTTGTCCCTCCGATTACGTGGCTCGATCTTACGCGATCTACGGGGTGCCACGACACAAATGCCTGGTCATCCCCTACGCCGCCAATCCGTCGTTATTCGCAAAGCCGAAGATTGCATCCGATGACGGCATCTTTCGCATCCTTTACGTGGGCAGCGTGGGCCCGCGCAAAGGGCTGGTTTATCTGTTGGACGCCTTGAAATCACTACCGCGATCCCGCTTCGAGTGCACAGTCGTGGGTCGCATCGAGCCGGGATTTGAACGCGTGCTTGCGCCTTATCGCGGGCTCTATCGTCACATTGCGTCCGTGCCGCACTACGAACTCGCAAACTACTACCAACGCGCCTCGGTGTTTGTGCTCCCCACCCTCGACGAAGGCATGGCCTACGTGATCATGGAGGCGCTCTGCAGTGGCACGCCGGTGATCACCACTCCACATAGCGGAGCGGAGGGCGTGGTGCTTGACGGCCATAACGGTTTTATCGTGCCCATCCGTGATTCGGACGCGATCAGCCGACAGCTGACCCGGTTAATGGATGAACCAGCGGTATGCGCGGAACTCGGCCGTAACGCCGCCACCTCCGTGAGCGATTGGACTTGGGATGCGTATGCCGAGCGTTTGATCGGTGAGCTGGCTCGTTTCTGCCCGTGATTATCCGGCCCAAAGTAATCGTGACCTCAGCGTCTGCCCATTCTATCAAGGCCCGCATATGCTTGGTTTCACCCGGGCACCTGGGCTCCAATCCGCGTCTGATCAAGGAAGCAGAGGCGCTCAGCGAAGCCGGCTGGCAGGTGCACGTCATCCACGGGGTGACGAACGACGGGGACAAAGCGGGCGACGAGTCGGTGCTGGCGGCAGCGGGCAGGTGGACCCACGCGGAGGTGCGTTGTGTCGCGGGAACCCGAGCCTACCTTCTGGCGCGACTTCGCCAGCAAGCGGCCCGTCTTTTGTTCAATTTAGGCGTGCGCATTCCCTCCGTCGCCACCGCAGCCCAACATGTCATCGCCAGCCGGCTTCGACGCGCCGCGCTGGCCGCGCCTGCCGATTTTTACCTGGGCCACTGCCTCGCTGCTTTGCCTGTGGTGGTGGCGGCAGCACGCCACCACCGCGCAAAAGCGGGTTTCGATGCGGAAGATTTTCATGCAGGCGAAGCGCTCGACACAGCCCAAGGAAGCCTCAACAACGCCCTGGCGCAGTGCATCGAGGACGCGTTCCTTCCGAAGCTCGATCACTTTACCACGTCGGCACCGCTCATCTCCGCCGCTTACGAACAACGCACCGAATTAAGCGCGACCACGCTGCTCAATGTATTTCCGCTGAGCGAAGCGACTCCGCCCCGGCCTGCGCCTCCCATCCCGTCATTTTACTGGTTTTCTCAAACGATCGGCGCAGGCCGCGGCCTTGAGCCGATGGTCGCCATCCTGCTACAAGTCGGCCGCCCCGTGCGCCTCGTCCTGCGCGGACGAATCACCGCCGAGTATCGCGCCGAATTAAAAGCCAAGGCAGGCGGCGGGAACATCGAACTTGTTTTGCTTCCCCCAGAGGCGCCCGCCGAGATGGCGGCATGCGCGAGTCCGCATACCGCCGGCCTGGCGCTCGAGGAGCGCACCCCGATCAACCGCGATCTTTGCCTGACCAACAAGGCGTTCACTTATCTGCTCGCCGGCGTGCCTGTCATCTTTTTCCACACTCGCGCCCAGCAAGCGCTGGCTCGCGAACTCGGGCCGGCGGCGCTGGTGCTTGACCCGACCGAGCCGGCCACAGCCGCCCGGCAACTGGCTCAGTGGCTCGAATCGGCCGATGCTCAACAGGCGGCCAGGACGACTGCTTTTCGGCTAGGACGTGAGCGTTATAACTGGGACCGGGAAAAAGAACTTTTGATCAAGGCTGTCAGGGAAGTTCTCGGCGAATCTTCGCCTGCAACACCCGCTTCAGAATGACTGAAAATCGCTACGCTTGGCTGGACGTGATCCGCGGACTCTCCGCATTGACGGTTTGCGCAGCCCATCTGCGTGCGGCTGTTTTTGAAGATTATGGCACGTTGGAAAACGCCGGTTACAGCGACCGGCTTTTCTACTTCCTCACAAGCCTCGGTCATCAATCGGTCATGGTTTTTTTTGTGCTAAGCGGATTTTTTGTGGGTGGCAGTATCCTGTCCCAAGGAAAGCGATTCCAATGGCGCACCTACGCGCTCGCCCGGCTTTCACGGCTTTGGGTGGTGCTGATTCCCTGCCTATTCCTCACACTCGGCATAGATTTATGGTTTCAAGCGTGTGCGCCTGAGATCATGCAAGGCGCCTGGCAAAGCATGTGGCGCTCAGGACCGAATCCCGACGGCAGCTGGTCGATCGGCGCAAGTCGCTTCCTGGCGAATTTATTTTTTCTGCAAACCATCGAGACGCCGGTTTATGGCTCCAACACTCCGCTGTGGAGCCTGGCCAACGAGTTTTGGTATTACGTTTTGTTTCCGCTGATTGTGATGACGGCCAAGACCGACACGCCTAGCAGACCCAGAGTCATCTGCACCGTGTTGATCGCGCTCCTATGCTATTGGTTGCCCATGGACATGCTGGCCCTGTTTTCGATCTGGTTGCTGGGAGCGGGCGTCTGGTGGCTGACGCATCGGGAGATGGATCTTCGTCGGCAGCGCCTATTCCTCCTTTTCGGAACGGGCCTTACTCTCGCGGCGCTAGTCCTCCCGCAGAACACCGTATTCACGGTGCCTTACGGCCTGAGCCGTGACCTGCCGCTGGGAATCTCATTTGCAATCCTGTTGGTTGGAGTAACACGCCTCCAAACGTGCCACCGCGCCGCGCACTGGATAACACTCGCGGGACGTCGACTATCCGACCTTTCGTATTCTCTCTATCTTTGCCATCTTCCCATCATCCTCGCCATAAGCCGATTTTTTATTGGAGAGACGCAACTCCGTCCGTCGGGCTCGTCATACGCGTTATTCGTCGGGTTCTTGGCAATACTGGTGTTCATAGCCTGGCTGCTATGGTTATTGTTCGAGCGCCACACCGACTTTGTGCGCAGGCGCATTCTCGATTTCATGGGTGATCACAGCAAAAAGACCGTGATCATTCCCGCCTCGCCCCAATGAAGCTCTAAATGCGCATCCTTCTCACCGCCGATCCCATGATCCCCGTGCCGCCTGTGGGCTACGGCGGCATCGAACGCATCGTCGATTCATTGATCGGCGAATTGCGCGCACGCGGCCACACAGTCGCGCTCGTAGCCAAGACCGGCTCCACCTGCCAGGTTGACGCTTTCTTCCCCTGGCCGGGAGACGACGTTCGCGGGCGACTCGATACCGCGCGCAACATCGTGGCGCTGCGTGGTGCCGTCCGCCGTTTTCGCCCCGATGTCGTCCACAGTTTCGCCCGGCTGGCCTACCTGCTCGCGCTGCTGCCCTCGCGCATTCCGAAGATCATGTCGTATCAGCGCCACGTGGCGGCGGGACAAATCGCCCCGGCGCTCCGACTGGCGCGACGCGGTTCGCTGAGGTTCACCGGGTGTAGTGAATTCATCTGCCGACAAGGCCGGGCGGCCGGCGGCACTTGGACCGCAATCCACAATTTCGTGGATCTCGCCAAAATCGATTTCGCGCCCACCGTGCCAGCCGATGCTCCACTGCTCTTCCTAAGCCGCGTTGAGTCGATGAAGGGACCGGACCTAGCCATCGAGATCGCCCGCCGCGCGGGACGGCGCCTGCTCATCGCCGGCAACCGAGCCACCACGGGATCGGAGGCGGCGTTCTTCGAACAAAAGGTCGCCCCACATCTGGACCGCGACGGCGTGGAGTGGATCGGTGAAGTCGGCGACGTGAAGAAAAACGAACTGCTAGGCCGATCAGCCGCGCTGCTCGTGCCCATCCAGTGGGACGAACCTTTCGGCATCGTGTTCGCCGAGGCGCTTGCCGCCGGCACGCCGGTGATCACGTGCGCGCGCGGCGCCCTGCCCGAGATCATCCGCCCCGGGGTGACCGGCTTTACAATCAAAGATGTCGACGAAGGCGTGGAGACCGTGAAGCGCATCCTGATGCTGGATCGCACCGCGTGCCGCGCCGATGCGGAGGCATCGTTCAGCCTATCGGTGTGCACCGACCGTTATCTGCAACTTTACACAAAGGCCGCCACCGGCCACGACCAACGACCTTGAAAAAAGTCCTGATCATTAGTCCGCACTTCGCGCCGATCAACGCGCCCGACATGCAACGCGTGCGCCTCGCCTTGCCGTATTTACGCATGTGTGGCTGGGAACCGGTGGTGCTGGCGGTCGATCCCGAACACGTCGAGGGCGGGGTTTCCGATCCGCTGCTGGAGCAAACGTATCCCGCCGACATCCGCGTGGTCCGCGTGCGCGGCATATCGCCTCGCCATACCCGCTGGGCCCGGGTGGGAAGTCTGTGGTTGCGCTGCGGACGAGCCCTCCGGAAGGCGGGGGAGCAATTACTGCGAACGGAGAAATTCGACCTGGTTTTTTTCAGCACGACGCAGTTTGGTTCGTTCACGCTGGGCCCCCGCTGGAAGCGGGAGTTCGGCGTGCCTTATGTGCTCGATTATCAGGATCCCTGGGTGAACGACCACTACGCCCGCACTGGCGAACCACCTCCGGGCGGGGCATTGAAATACACCGTGTCTCAGTGGAGCGCGCGCCGGAATGAACCCCGCGTGGTGAGCGAGGCAGCCGCCATACTGGCGGTATCGCCAGCCTATGGGCGCGATCTAGGCGAACGTCATCCGGGTTTTAAGGCGGCGCGTTTTCACACGGTGCCTTTCGGAGCCGCCGAACAAGATATGGCGCTGGCACGCAACCAGCGGCCGCCCCAGCCGCTCGTGCCGTCGGGCGATGGTTGCATTCATCATGTTTACACGGGGCGTGGCGGCGCGGATCTCGCGCCCGCTCTGACGCTTCTTTTTCGAGCCTTCAAAGCGTTTCGCGCCGTGCAACCGGACCAGGCGGCCCGCATGCGATTTCATTTTATCGGAACCTCCTACGCGCCTCCGCCCCTCGGCATCGAGACGATCATGCCGGTGGCCCGCGCGGAGGGCGTGGAGAAGTTTGTCAGCGAACACTGCCGTCGGGTGCCGTATTTCGAGGCTCTGCATTATCTCGCAATCGCCGACGCAGTGATGGCAATCGGCTCCAACGATCCCGGCTACAGCGCCTCCAAGATTTTTCCCTGCATCCTCGCCCGCCGTCCGTTGCTGGCGTTGTTCCACCGCGACAGCCCGGTGCACGATTTGCTTCACTCGGTCGGATTGCCGAGCCAGCGATTTGAGGACGGCAATCATGCGTCTTCAACGATCGAGCAGCTCACCCGGGCCTGGTTTGGAAACATCTCCACTGACGACGTGGCGACGGTATCACCGGAGAAGTTTGCGCCTTTTTCAGCCGAGTCGATGACCCGGTCCATGTCTGCGATTTTTGATCAGGCCATCGCTGCACGTTGATGCATCGCCGCTCCTTGATGATAACGCTCAACCACACGTCCGTAAGCACACCGCAAAGAGAGGCCCATCCATGAACGAACACGGCCGCAGATTGGATCGTTATACACAGATAGGAGAACTGGGCGGAGTCGTTCACCAGGTGCTGCGGACCGGATTGCCGCTGCTGACGCTGGTGATTATCGCACTCGTTTCCCTGCTTTTTGTCACCGACAACATCGGCTGGTTAAGTCTGCTATGGCTGGGCGCAGGGCTGCTGTCCGCACTGAGTGTCTGGCAATCCAAGGGCATCGGACTGCCGATTATCCCCATGCTGGCGGTGCAACACTTCATCGCCTACGGGACCCCGCTTTTGGCGGGGACCGAGACCTTGGACAAATACCCGGCGAATTATATCACCAGTGCAGGCCTCGAGGTGTGTCTTTTCCTCGTATTCCTTACAGCCGGCTGGCGGTTGGGTATGGAGATTTTCCGATCGCGCCAGAGCTTTTCTTACGTGCTCCAAGGCTTCTCAAGTCCAGATGGCCGGGTGCGCACGGGTGTGGGCATCATTCTTATCCTCGTAGTAACAGGCTACAACCTCCTCGAAAGCCTGCAGATGGTCTGGATCATCCTGGATCTCCTGCCCAGCGGCACCTACTCGCTCGTGTCAGCCGTTATAAAAGCCATGACGATCGCCGGATATTTCATCGTCGCCATGGCCATCGGCGCGAATGAAGCCAAGCCATCCATCAAGGCGTTCTACTGGTGCACGTTTGTGGTCAACGCATTGATCATGGCCTCGGGATTCCTGCTGTCCTCGGCCACCAACCTCGTGGCGGCTGCGGTGATCGGGTTGTTTTGGAGCTCCGGCCGCCTGCCGTGGAAACTGATTGTCATGACTCTCGCGATCCTGTCCTTCCTTCACTTGGGGAAATTCGACATGCGCGAGCGCTATTGGGGAGACCAAGACGAAGGCGCTTCCTTCAAGCCGACGCTCCAACAATTGCCCGGCTACTATCAAGAGTGGGGGGATTCGAGCCTTCGCAACATCCTTGGGTCGGACAACGGCGACCAAGCCGTTTTTGGCCCCAAGAAAAAGGAGTCGGCCTCCATGCTGGGCCGCGTGGACAACATGCAAAACATGCTATTCGCCATCAACGCGGTGGAGGGAGAGCATATCCCCACCTTGAATGGTGCCACTTACGTCCTGATCCCCCCGCTGCTCATCCCCCGAATTCTCTGGCCCGATAAACCTCGTGCGCACGAGGGCCAGGTGATGCTCAACGTGCACTTCGGGCGCCAAGTGCTCAGCTCCACGTTCACCACCTACATTGCGTGGGGACTGCTGCCCGAAGCCTATGGCAACTTCGGCTCAATCTGGGGTGGTTTGATCCTGGGGCTTTTTCTCGGATTAGTCGCCGCACTCATTGAGACACTCACCGCAACCAAACCCCTGTTGTCACTGGAGGGATTGTTGACGTTTGCGTTGTTCGTGGAGCTCACGGTGTCCTTTGAAATGTCCGCCAGCGTGCTTGTGACCGCGCTGTTCCAATCCGCAGTGATCATCGCGATGGCTTGTGCGCCTTTTGTGCACCGAACCTTGGTCGTGAAACCCGAAACCACGCCTGCGATCACCTCATGATTTCGTGCGACCGACGCATCGCCGTGGTCTTATCGCACCCGGTTCAATACTACTCCCCGTGGTTCCGCTGGATGGCGGCGCAGGGAATTCGACTCAGGGTGTTTTATTTGTGGGATGCCGGCGTCACCCGGAAACGTGACCGCGAGTTTGGCCGCGAAATCGTGTGGGATGTGGATCTGCTATCGGGCTATGAACACGAATTCGTCCCCAACGTCTCGCGTAAACCGGGCACCCATCACCTGCGCGGGTTGAATAACCCGGAGCTGCCCGGGCGCCTTCACGCATGGCGGCCCGACGTCATCCTGCTTTTTGGCTACAAATACCTCACGCACCTCCGGCTGCTGTTGAATCACCCGGCGCCGTTGGTATTTCGCGGCGACTCGCATTTGCTCGGGATTGACACGCCCTCCGTGTTAAAGCGATGGGCCTTGCACCTGGTTTATAAACGCTTCGCGGCGATCACCTACGTCGGTCTGGCCAACTACGATTATTTTGGCGCCTTTGGAGTGCCACCGACCCGGCTCTTTCATGTGCCGCATTGTGTGAATGCCAGCCATTTTTCCGCTACCCCGAATGTTTTGTCCGTCACGGAGAAATTGCGCGAAGCACTGGATCTGCACGGTAAACGCATCGTCCTTTTTGCGGGGAAACTCATCGCCAAGAAACGTCCGCGCGAACTGCTCACCGCATTTCTCAACCTCTCCGATGCAAGCACCGCGCTGGTATTTGTCGGCGAAGGTGCAGAGCTCGAAACCCTAAAAACCCACGCAGCCACCCAGCCCGGCCAAGCCGTGCGATTCCTGCCGTTTGCCAATCAAAGCGAAATGCCGTCGCGCTACCTGCTGGCGGACATTTTCGTCCTCCCGTCTGGCGGACCGGAAGAAACCTGGGGGCTCTCGATTAATGAAGCCATGCACCTCGGCGTGCCCTGCCTGGTCAGCGATCGAGTCGGCTGCCAGCGTGATTTGGTGATCGAGGGAGAAACCGGCTGGGTATTCTCCACCTCGTCTCCGGACGATCTCAGGCGGACGCTTCGACGCGCGCTCGACGACACCGCACGCGATGCCCCGGGTTTCCGTGCACGCGTGCTGAAACACATCGCCGGCTTTACCTACGCGGAGGCAACCTCCGGACTTACCCGCGCCGTCCATCACGCAACCGGCACACCCTTGATCGCCCTTTAACGGTTGCTCCACCCGAACGTCCGCAAACACTTCCACGCGTGAGCTCCTCTTCACCTCCTCGCTACCTTGGCGAAGGCAACACCACTCCGAACTCACGCGGTGAAATCATCCGTCGCTGCCTCTGGGCGGGCGTGCAGGCGACGTTCTTTCGCTGGAGCCCGCGTGGTCTTCATGGGTTTCGCATCGGTCTTCTACGATGCTTCGGCTCCAACATTCCTCCGGATGGCCATGTGCGGATTTATCCCACCACGCGGATCATTTATCCGTGGAAACTCACCTGCTCCGCACGCGTGCTGATCGGCCCCCGCGTCAATATCTACAATCTCGCGCCCGTGACGCTCGGCTACGGAACACAGCTCAGCCAATCCGTTCACCTCTGCGCCGGCACCCATGATTACCTCAATTGGTCGATGCCTCTGGTCGCACGCCCCATCCACATCGGCGACAATGCCTGGCTGGGAGCCGAAGTCTTCGTGGGTCCAGGAGTGACCATCGGCGAACTCGCCGTAATCGGAGCACGTTCAGTCGTCGTTAAGGATCAGCCGGCTCGCATGGTATGCGCCGGTCACCCGTGCCGTCCGCTGAAGCCTCGCCCCGATCCGCTATGAGGATCACTCAGATCGTTCCCAGCCTGGAGGCGCGATTCGGAGGGCCTTCGCGCTCCGTGCGCGGCCTGTCCGGAGGCCTCGCTCAAAATGGCCACGTGGTCGAACTCATCACCACAGGAAACTTGGAGGAGAGCGCCTCCATTGAAAACCTCACGATCCGAGCTTTCCCGCGTCAGATGCCGGTATCGATCGCCCGCTCCAACGCACTTAGGCGCCACCTCGTCACTCGCAGCCAAGACCTGATCCACCACCATGCGCTCTGGCAACGCACGCTGCACTACGCCCACTCCGCGGCCACGCTGTCCGGCGTTCCCCTCGTGCTCTCGCCTCGCGGCATGATGAGTCCGTGGGCTTGGAATTATCACCGCTCGAAAAAGCAAATCGCATCCTGGTTCATTCACCCCGGTGCTTTCGCCGCGGTCGATGGCTGGCATGCAACCAGTGAAGCCGAGGCGGACGACATCCGAAATCTCGGATTCATCCAACCCATCTGCGTCTCACCCAACGGCGTGCTTCCTCCCATCCTGGCAGACGAACAGGCCGCCGCAGTGCACTGGCGCAACGCCTGCCCGGCGCTCGCAGGCCGCCGGGTTGCTCTCTTCTACTCGCGCTTTCACTCGAAGAAACGCGTGCTCGAATTGATCTCGCTTTGGGCGAGCGCTCCCCGCGGCGATTGGATTCTTCTGCTCGTGGGCATTCCCGAGGAATACTCCGTCGCGCAGCTGAAGGCCGCGGCCCGTAACGCCGGCGCAGAGAACTCCATGATCGTTGCAGACGGATCCGGAGCGCCGATGCCTTACGCCGTGGCCGATCTCGTGCTACTGCCCTCGCACTCGGAGAACTTCGGATTGGTCGTGACCGAAGCCTTGGCGCGCGGAGTTCCGGTGCTGACCACCGATACGACACCATGGGCTCAACTCGACGTGATCGGCGCGGGTCACTGCGTTCCGTGGAATCGGTTCGGGGCATCGCTCGCCAACCTGCTCATCGAGCCGGCTGACACGTTACGAGCCCGCGGCCAAATCGGCGCACGTTGGGTCGAAACGGAGTTTTCGTGGTCTGGAGCCGCGCGCAAGCTGGCGGATTTCTATTCTTCGCTCCGATGAATCGATCCACGTCGTCCACTCCTGTCGCGTGGTTGGACAAAGCAGTCCTCATTCATGTGAGCGTATTGCTGCTGGGCTCAAGTTGGGCTTTTGGCGGCAACATCGATTGGGCGCGACAGGCTCTTTCCATTTGGGCAAGTCTGGCTCTGCCGATTACCGTCGCTTCGTTCTTTCAACCCAATGGCCTGCGCAGCTCCAAAAGAAGGCTCATCTGGCTGCTTCCCCCCCTTCTCTACGTCGGACTCGTTCTTATCAGTGCGTTCAACCCCAGCTTCAGGTCCATCGCAGTGGACGGCGATGAGCTCCTCGCGCACAAAGGCGCTCCGTATCCCCTCTTGCCCAGCAGCGCCAATCCCTCGGCCTCCCTGGCGGCATTATGGTTTGGGACGGGCGTTTATCTCTCGGCGTTCAACCTGGTCGTTGTTGTGCGCCGCCGCACGACATTGAGGTTTTTACTCATTCTCATCGCGACCAACGCGCTCGCGTTGTCCGTATTTGGTGCACTCCAAAAACTCTCGTCGGCCGGTTTCTATTTCGGCGCGGAAACTTCCCCGAACAAACGCTACTTCGCCACGTTCATCTACAACAACCACTGGGGCGCGTTCATGGTTCTCTGTCTCGCGGCAACGCTGGGACTGCTCTTCCACTACGCGCGAAACCACCGGGCGCGGGACCTCTGGCACTCGCCCTTCACCGTTGCAGTGCTGGCGGTGCTGCTCATCGCGCTCACCGGCCCCTTAAGCGCATCCCGCGCCGCCACGGTGATGGCCGCGTTGCTCATGACAATCGCGACAGCCCACGCGCTGGCCAAGGTGATTGCGGCGCGCAGGTCGGCAGGTCGCGCCGTCTGGCCCGCGATCGCGCTCCTCCTGATATTTGTGAGCACATCCGTCTCGGCCGCGGGCTGGTTGAGTTTCCGGTCGTTGAACGAGCGCATCGTGGAGACCCGCACCCTGCTTGAAAAAAATCAGTCGCTCCTCGGGGCTCGCGTCGAACTCTACCGCGACACGTGGGAGCTGGCCTCACGCCGGCCTGTGTTTGGCTGGGGCCTGAATAGTTACGACATCACATTTCAACTCATCCGTCCGCGTCCTCTCCAAGCCTCGCGCCAATACGAAAGCAGCTACGCAACCGCACACAACGACTGGCTCCAATCTCTGGCCGAAACCGGATTCGCAGGAACCATCCTGCTGGTCCTCACGGCGGCATTGCCGCTGGCGTCCCTTCGTTCCTCGCAGCTTCGACATCCTCTTGTCGCCTACCCGCTGATCGGGCTCGGACTCATCCTCCTCTACGCCGGGATGGAGTTTCCCTTTTCGTGCGGCGCGTTTCTGATCACGTTCTGGATTTTATTTTTCACCTTGGTCCGTCACGCCGAGCTCAGCGCCCAGGCGCCCCGATAGCCATATGAACCAGCCCTGTCCCATCTCCGTCCTCATCCCGGCCAAGAACGAAGCCGGCAACATCCGCGCGTGCATTGAATCCGCGTGCTTCGCCGACCAGGTTGTGGTGATCGATTCCGGCAGCACCGATGGCACGCCCGACATCGCCCGCTCCCTCAACGCACAGGTCGTCGATTTCAAATGGAACGGAGCCTTCCCCAAAAAGAAAAACTGGGCGCTCGCCGAAGTGCCGTGGAAACACGACTGGGTGTTCATTCTTGATGCCGACGAACGCATCACCCCCGAGCTCGCCGCCGAGCTGCGTGAAGTCGTGCATGCCCCGCAATGTGACGGTTATTACGTGAATCGCCGTTTCTGGTTTCTCGACGGCTGGTTGCTCCACTGCGGCTATTACCCGAGTTGGAACCTGCGTTTCTTCCGACATCGCTTGGGACGCTACGAACAATTCGCGGGGGTCGGCTCCACCGATTCCGGAGACAACGAGGTCCATGAACACGTCCTGCTGGAGGGCCGCTCAGGCCACTTGCGCCACGAAATGGAACACTACGCGTTTCCGACGATTTCAATCTGGGTCGAAAAGCATAATCGCTACTCCAACTGGGAGGCCCGCCTCCTGCGGTCCAAATCGGCAGCCGAGGCGGCCTCATCCGCAGCCCTGACACCCGCACTCGCCCGCAAACGCCGCATCAAACATCTCGCCGGCCGCCTTCCCTTCCGACCCCTGCTCCGGTTTTGCTACCACTACATTTGGCGGGCCGGCTTTCTTGATGGGTATCGCGGTTACGTTTTCTGCCGACTCATGGCTTTCTACGAGTTCCTTAACGTCAGCAAGGCATCGGAGCTGCACCGCACCGAGGTAAACAACCCTGATTCAACTCGTTGACGAAGTAGGTATTTTACCCCATTCCGAGTAGGCCCGCTTAGCCGGGCGTATTCATGCACAAGCAGCGTAACGCGCCTCTCCTCCTTCTCACGCTCGATCTCACGATGATCGTGCTCGTGTTCAACGCGGTAGGTTGGTTGCGCGGCATCGTCACCGGTTCAGCCAACGTGATCATCTGGCCGCTTGCCGTGCCCGCGCTCTTGGTCGGGGCGGCTTTTTATCTGATCGATGGATACAAGTCCCAGACCGACATGATGAGCCTCGATTACACTAGCGAGCACATCATCGCGCTGCTGGCCGCCTTGGTGGGGACGTTGCTGTTCACTTTCGTGTTTCTGACCGGAGGCTATCCGCTCCAACAAAGCCGCGGTGTGATCGCGCTGAGTTTTTTGATTTATACACCCCTCTCCCTGGCATATCGCCGGGCAATTTACTCCGCAGGCTCGGCTGCCCGTCGCGAGCGGGCATTGGTCTTTATCGGAGACGCCGCCAGCGGGGGAATCTTCGCCGAAGAATGCGCCCGAGTCGGCTGCACGCAGCGTGTCGTCTATGTCTCGCCCCCGAAAAACGAGGACGACATCATCAGCTCACCGGTGGACAAATTGCTCGGCCAAGTGGAGCGCGGCGAGATCGAGGTCGTCGCCATCATTCTTCGGGAAAACAACCGCGACCTGCGCGCCGACCTCTCTCAACGCTTGGTCAATCTCTACTTTCGTGGCGTGCCCACCTACACACTCGAACTTTTTCACCAGGTTTACTGGCGCAAGATCCCTCTCTACCGACTCAACCAAACCTGGCTTTTTCAGGAGGGTTTCAAGATCACCCGCGAGCCGGTCTTTGAACGCCTGAAACGCCTCAGTGATATTTTCCTTTCATTATTCGCTCTGACCGCGGGCGCTCCGCTTTTCGTGGTCATCGCGCTCGCCATCTGGGTGGATGACCGCGGCCCGGTGCTGTTCCGCCAGACGCGCATTGGCAAAAATCGCGAACCCTTCCGACTGTTCAAATTCCGCACCATGCGTCCCAACGACGGCAAAGACGCCTACACCCAAGTCGGCGACATGCGCATCACCCGCATCGGCAAATTCCTGCGCGCCAGCCGACTCGATGAACTCCCCCAGATGCTCAACGTTCTCCTCGGGGATATGAGCCTCATCGGTCCGCGTGCGGAGTGGGATAAGCTGGTCGATCATTACGAGGAAAAAATCCCCTGCTATCATTTCCGCCACCTCGTGAAGCCCGGCATCACCGGCTGGGCCCAAGTCAATTATCCCTACGGGGCCAATCTGGACGACACGCTTCGTAAATTGGAATACGACCTCTACTACATCCGGCATTTTTCGTTCCTCATCGATGCCGCCATCGTGCTGAAGACAATCCACATCATGCTATTTGGCAAAGGCCGCTGAGCCTCTATCGTTGGCGAATGTCCAAGCCTTATGACCTCATTGTGATCGGCAGCGGTTCGGCCGGCTTCAATGCCGCTCGTGTCGCCTCCTCGCTGGGTAAACGCGTCGCCATCGTCGATGGAGCCAAACAGCTAGGAGGACTCTGCATCCTCAAAGGATGCATGCCGTCCAAGACGCTGCTCTATTCGACCGAGATCCTGCATCTCGCCCAGAAAGGCAAAACCTTCGGCCTGAGAATTCCATCCGCCAAGGTGGATATGAAGGCGCTTCATGCGCGGAAAAAAAAGATCATCGGTGAGTTCGCCGATTACCGCGCCCAAGCGCTCGAGTCGGGCAAATACGACGTTTACCGCAGCCACGCCCGCTTCGTGGATCCGCACACCATCGAGCTCGTGGACGGCCGCGCGTTGTCGGCCAAAAAATTCCTGATCGGCACGGGATCCAAAATCAGCGTGCCCGCCGTAGTCCCGGGACTCGCCACCACGCCGTTCTGGACCAGCGACGACATCCTCGATCTCGATTTCGTGCCCGAAAGCGTGATCGTTCTCGGCGGCGGCATCGTTGCCTGCGAACTCGCGCAATTCCTCCGTCGCATCGGCTCAAACGTCACCCTGATCCAGCGCAGCAAAAACATCCTCCGTGACCACTCGCCCGCCGCCAGCGAAGTCGTGCAGCAAGCCTTCCGCGACGAGGGCATCGAGCTGCACTCCGACACGAAAATCGAAAAAGTTTCCGGCAACGCAAAAGGCGTCTCTGTGAAATTTGCGAGCGGAGGCAAAACGATCACCCGGCGCGCACGTTATTTGTTCAACGCATTAGGCAGGGAACCCAACACCACCGGGCTCAACCTTGCGGCAGCCGGCGTGAGGCTAAGCCCTGCGGGCCGCGTGTTGGTCAACGGTTGGCAGCAAACCACTGCCAAACACATCTATGCCGGCGGCGATGTTTGCGGTCCTCACGACATCGTCCACCTCGCGGTGGCCCAAGGCGAACTCGCAGCCCGCCATGCCTTCGGTGTCAAAAAACTCAAGCCCATCGACCACAGCTTGCTGCTAAACGTGGTCTTCACCGATCCCCCGCTCGCCACCATCGGATATCAGGAACGTGAGCTGCTCGCGCGCGGAGAAAAATTCCTGGTCTCCTCGTATCCGTTCAACGATCACGGCAAATCCATCCTCATGAACGCGAACTATGGCTATGTAAAAGTCATCGCCGAACCGAGTCGCGGTCAAATCCTCGGCGCCGAGATCGTCGGCTCTCACGCCGGCGAGTTGATCCACATCTTCAGCGGTCCGCTCACCATGAAAGCCACCGTCCTCGATCTGCTTCGCGCCCCTTGGTATCACCCGACGCTGGCCGAGATTCTCACCTATCCGCTCGAAGACATCGCGGACCAAATCAAATCCTGACGCCCCATGCCCAATCTGCTGCGTAGAGCATTGTCGCTCCCATGGATCGCCCACCTGCCCGTGCGAGTGCGCGGGGGCATCGCCGATGGAGCGCATTGGACGTTTTTCCCTTGGAGCGCCTACTGGCGCGGCACGCACGAACCCGAGGCTCAAGCCCGCCTGCTTGCGTTGCGCAGCGACTGGACCGGTCTGCATATCTGGGACTTGGGCAGCCACTATGGTTTATTTGCAATCGGCCTCGGTCGACGGGTCGGCCCAACCGGAAGCGTGGCCGCTTTCGAGCCGAATACGTTGAGTTATGCACGTCTGCAGCTTCATGTGCGCCGCAATCGGCTCGCACACGTGAAGACTTTTCCATGTGCGGTCAGCAACGAGACCGGCAAGCAGCGCTTTTTCCTCTATGAAGGCATGGAGACCACCTCCTCCCACCTCGCCTATGAAGGCGAGACATGGAATGAAACCATCCAAACCATGGACATCCCAACCCGGCGTCTCGATGACATGGTCAAAGCCGGGGAAATCGATTTACCCGACTTCGTGAAAGTCGATGTCGAAGGCCACGGTCACAAAGCCTTGGCCGGCGCCGCCGAGGCGCTCGCACAAAGCCGTCCCACCTTGCTGATCGGTTTTCACAGCGAGCCCGAGATCACCGGGATTCTCGCCGTGCTTACACCGTTGCGCTATCGAATTTCATCCATCCTCACGGATGCACCGCCAGAACCCACCATAGGTTACGACTATCTCTTCGAACCACTGCCCTGATGACTCTCAGATAGAACCAAACCCACGAAAAATACCGCAGCAGCTTTCCGGGCTTCTTTTCGTGTAGTTCGTGTGTTTCGTGGTGAACACATTCCAACCCTTCCGACCATGTCCAAATATCAAGCCCCCGCGTTCCTCGTCAATCTGCTCCACGCGCGCTCGCCCTCAGGCGCCGAATTCGAAGCCCAAAAGGTTTTCGATCACTACGTCAAACCCGCCGCCGACACCTACGCCAAAGACGCGATGGGCAACCGCCTCGCCACGCTCAACCCCAAGGGCGATCCGGTCCTCATGCTCGCCGGCCACATGGACGAACTCGGTCTCATCGTCACCTACGTCAACAAGGACGGATTCATTTACTTCGACACCATCGGCGGCCACGACCGCACGATCATCTCCGGCCGCCGCGTCGTCATTCAGACCGCCAACGGTCCGATCAAAGGCGTGACCGGCAAACGCGCCATCCACCTCATGGAAGAGGCCGACCGCAAGAAGGTCCCCGAGATCCACGAGATCTGGATCGACATCGGCGCCCGCTCCAAAAAAGAGGCGCTCGAACGCGTCGCCATCGGCGACACGGTCACCTACGATCACGAGTTTGAACTGATCCACGGCAGTGTCGGCACCGCCCGCGCCTTTGACAACAAAGTCGGCGCCTACGTGGTCGGCGAAACCTTGATACGCCTCGCCTCCGCGAAAAAGAAACTCGCCGCCAAACTCGTCTCGGTCGCCACCGCACAAGAGGAAATCGGCACCCGCGGCGCGATCACCGCCGCCTACGCGGTCAACCCGCACATCGCCCTCGCCGTCGACGTCGGCCATGCGACCGACCACCCCGATTGCGATCAGCGTAAATACGGTGAAACCAAACTCGGCGGCGGTCCGATCATCTGCCGCGGCCCGAACATCAACCCAAAGGTTTACGACCGCTTGGTGAAGGCTGCGAAGAAACTCAAAATTCCCTACCAACTCGAAGCCGACCCGCGGCCTACCGGCACGGACGCACGCGCGATCCAAGTGGGTCGAGGCGGCATCGCTACCGGTTTGGTAAGCATCCCGCTCCGCTACATGCACACGCCGAGTGAAATCGTGGACCTCGAAGACGTGGAACGCACGGTGCAGCTCTTCGTGGAGTTCGCCCTTGGGCTAGAAAAGGGCGAATACCTTCACTGGTAATCCGCGCGAATCAGTTGGCCGCAAAAAAGCGCAAGAGTGCCGGTCTGCGCAGGTGAGCCTCCCGCGCGCCTATAGGCGCGACGCACGGTCACGAAATCCGAACGGAATTTTTGCGCCTTTTTGCGGCCAACTCCTCCGGGACCGTCCCTGTTACGCCGCGTCCTGCGTGCTCTCGCCTTTGCCGGCTTTGCGCAACGTCGGACGGCGTTTGCCGGACACGACTGCGGAGTCGATCACGACTTCCACCACGTCCTCGCGGCCGGGCAGATCATACATGACCTCCAGCATGAGGTTCTCCATGATGGCGCGAAGAGCGCGTGCGCCGGTCTTCAACTCGACGGCTTTCGCGGCGATGGCCTTGATCGCGTCGGGCGTGAACTTCAACCGCACGCCGTCCATCGCAAAGAGCTTCGAATACTGCTTCACCATCGCGTTCTTGGTGCGCAAGAGAATCTTTTCCAGATCGACGATCTGCAGCGGATCCAGCACCGACACGACCGGCAGGCGTCCGATGAATTCGGGGATCATGCCAAAGCGCACGAGGTCGCCCGGCTCGATGGATTTCATGATGCTCTCGGCATCCAACGACGCGCCCTTGGCCTGCTGCGCCTTGATGGAGCCGAAACCGAGTCCGCGTTGGCCGAGTCGTTTTTCAATGATGCCGTCGAGGCCGACAAACGCGCCGCCACAGATGAAGAGAATGTTGGCCGTGTTGATCTGCACGTATTCCTGATTCGGGTGCTTGCGTCCACCCTGAGGAGGAACGTTGCACACGGTGCCTTCCAGAATCTTGAGCAGCGCCTGCTGGACGCCTTCGCCGGAAACGTCGCGGGTGATCGAAACGTTGTCGGTCTTGCGTCCGATCTTGTCGATTTCGTCGATGTAGATGATCCCGCACTCGGCGCGCTTCACATCAAAGTTCGCGGCCTGAAGCAGACGCAGGACAACATTCTCCACGTCTTCGCCGACGTAGCCGGCCTCGGTGAGTGTAGTCGCGTCGGAGATGGCAAAAGGCACGTCGAGCACCCGGGCGAGCGTGCGGGCGAGGAGCGTCTTTCCCGAGCCGGTCGGTCCGGCGAGAAGGATGTTACTCTTTTCGATCTCGACGTCGTTGAACTCGGGGGCGAGCGCACCGCTGTCGGAGGGCGTCTGGCCGGCGCCGAACATCAATCGCTTGTAATGGTTGTAGACCGCGACGGAGAGCACCTTCTTGGCGTGATCCTGACCGATCACAAAATCATCGAGGGCGGCTTTAACTACCGACGGTTTAACAAGACGGAACGCGGGTTTGGCATCGACGGCGGGCTGTTTCACCTCGCGATCGATGATGGTCTTGCAGACGTTCACGCACGCGTCGCAGATGTGAACTCCCGGGCCGGCGATGATTTTTTTAACCTCCGACTGTGATTTTCCACAGAACGAGCAAAGAGTCATGCGCGACGATTTGGCCATGGGGGAAAAGGTGCTGCCGGTATCGGGTTCTGTCGAGTGTCCAAAAAAAAGACGGTGACCCGGAGGCCACCGTCTTGCTCAGAAGACCTTCATGATGAATCACGCGGCGCTCGGCACAACTTTCAAAACTTCTTTCGTGGACTCGACGACGTGGTCGACGAGGCCGTAGGCCTTGGCTTCGTGGGCGCTCAGGTAGTAGTCGCGATCCGAATCCTTCTCGACCTGCTCGGGCGTCTTGCCGGTGTGCTTGGCGATGACGCTGTTGAGCGTCGCGCGCCACCGGATGATCTCCTTCGAGGCGATGATGATGTCCGCAGCCTGACCACCGGCGCCACCGCTGGGCTGGTGGATCATGACACGGCTGTTCGGGAGTGCGAAACGCTTGCCGGGGGTGCCGGCGGCGAGGAGCACCGTCGCCATGCTGGCCGCCTGGCCGATGCAGTAGGTGACGATGTCGCACTGGAGGAAGTTCATCGTGTCGTAGATGGCCATGCCACCGGTCACGACGCCGCCGGGCGAGTTGATGTAGAAGTGGATGTCCTTCTTCGGGTCTTCCATCTGCAGGAACAACATCTGCGCGATCACCAGATTGGCGACCATGTCGTCGATCGGCGAACCGATGAAGATGATGCGATCCTTGAGGAGACGGCTGAAAACATCCCACTGCCGCTCGCCGCGGCCGGTGTTTTCGAGGATGGTTGGGACGTAGTAACTCACGAAGTTTTCCTTGGTTTACGGTGACCTGATCACGCCTTCGCTGAGGCGGTCGTCACCGTAGCCTTGGAAACCAGCAAATCAAGGGCCTTGTCGAAAATGATCGACTGCTGGATGGCGCGGAGTTTCTCGCGGTCCTTGGTCAGCTCCTTGACGAGCTTCTCGGGCTTCTGCTGGCTGCGCATCGACTCGCGGTAAATGAAGGTGTCGATGTCGCGCTCGGTGACGTTGAGCTTTTCCTGCTCGGCGATCTTGGCGAGAAGGAGCTGGGTCTTCACGCGGGTGCGGGCGGCCTTGCTGGCGCTCTCGTGGAGGGCGGCCTTGTCCTTCTCGAACTGCTCGGCGGGAACGCCGCGGCGCATGTTTTCCTCGATGAACTGACGGAGGACCTGCTGGGTCTCGCTCTCGACGAGGCTCTCGGGAACGGCGAACTCGACTTTGGCGCTAAGGGCCTCGGTGACTTGGCGGCGTTGAGCTTGGCGGTTCTCGTAGTCCTTGCGACCCTTGAGATTGTTGCGGGCGTTGGTCTTCAAGCCCTCGAGGTCGTCGGCTTGGTTCGCCTTGAAGAAGGCTTCGTCCAACTCGGGGAGGACGCGCTCGCGAATCTCCTGAACTTCAACGGCGTAAACGGCGGTCTTGCCGGCCAGCGCGGGCACGGGGGCAAACTCGGCGGGGAACGTCACGGTGACGTCCTTCTTGTCTCCGGTGGAAAGACCGGCGAGCTGTTTGCCGAGGCCGGGGATGAGGCCTTCGTTTTCGCCGTCAACCTCTTCCCAAGTCTGGGGAACCTTGGCATAGATCTGCTTCTCGGGGGCGATTTCGAGGATGGATTTGCCATCGACGGTGCCCTCGTAGGCGAGCTTGACGTAGTCGCCCTTGGCGGCGGCACGGGTGGCGATCTTGAAATCGGCGCGCTCGGCGCGGAGGCTCTCGATGACCTTCTCGACCTCGGCGTCGGTGACTTCGACCGACTGGATCTCGGTGGGGAGGCCGGCGTAGTCGGGCAGCGTGAACGTCGGGCGGATATCGAGCGTGATCGTGACGGTGGCGGCTTGATCGGGAGCGATCGTGCCTTCCTGAACGTCGGTGATGTTGAGGGCCTCGAGCTTGGATTGCTCGATGCCGCCGCGGTAGGCCTTGGCGAGGACCTTCTGCTTGAACTCGTCGCCAATCTCCTTGCCGTAGCGCTTGATGATCATGGCGGCCGGGGCCTTGCCGGGACGGAAGCCGGGGAGGCGGGCCTGCTTGGAGATCTCACCGATCACGGCTTGGTGTTCGGCGGCGACTTCGGCCTGGTCGAGGGTCACGACGAGGCTTTTACGGGTTTCGGAGACGTCTTTGATTTCGATGTTCACAGTAGAAAAAGAGCGGAGGTTTTTGTTGACAGAATCGTCGAAAATACGCGCCCGCCTTTGGCGCGGTCAATGCCGGATTCTACGCGCTTGAAAGCCGGCGCGCAGGCGAACTTGATGCACGGCCTGATGCCCAGTCTCCGCCAATTGCTCGCCGAGCACCCCACCCTGCTACTGATCGATTCCTCCTCGGCGCGGGTGCAGGTAGGCCTCTGGACGAAGGGCGAAATCGAGCCGCCCCGGTGGCGCACGAGTGACACGGAGGCCGGCACGGGCGTGTTTGAATGCGTGGAGGCGCTCCTTAACGAAAGCGGGCTGCGGATAGCCAAGGTAAGCGCCTTTTTGTTTTGCGAAGGCCCCGGCTCGGTCCTCGGCATCCGCACCGCCGCGGTGGCGTTGCGCGCCTGGCGGGTGATTGCGCCGGCGGCCGCCACTTACGCCTACCAAAGTCTGGATCTGGTCGCGCGTTCGCTGAACCGCCCCGAGGTCAGCGTGATCGCCGATGCGCGCCGCGACACCTGGCACGTGATGAAGGCAGGAAGCACGTTGCAACGCGTGCCGTCCGCAGGGCTGCAGGGCGAGTTGGTCATGCCCGAGCACTTCCGGCACTGGACGCCCTTGCCCGCCGGATTGAAGACCACGCGCTACGATTTGCCTGAGCTGTTGGCCGGCTTGCCAGACGCCGACCTGTTTCGGTCGGTGACTGACCCGGACGCGTTTACGCACGAGGAGCCAAGCTATGTCACTTGGACGCCCCAGATCCATCAAGCATCGCGTCCACTCTGATCTTTCATGTCCACCGCCTCACGTCTTCCCCTGCGTTGCTGGGCCGAGATCGATCTCGCCGTGCTGGAGCGCAACCTCCGCCTCATCCGCGCTTCGTTGCCCGGACACATGCGCTACGTGGCGGTCGTCAAAGCCGACGCCTACGGTCATGGACTGCACCAAACAGCTGCGCGCCTCATGCATGCCGGCGCCGATCTGTTCGCCGTGGCCAACCTCGCCGAGGCGGCCGCACTCCGTGAGATCGGCCCTGGCTGGCCCGTCCTCCTGCTCAGCCCACTCCTGCCCGAGGAAGACCGTTACGTGCTCGACTACGACGTGGCCGTGACCGTCTCGTCGGAGGAAGAAGTCGTCCGCCTCGACGCCGCGGCCCGCGCGGCCGGACGCACGTTGACCATCCACCTTAAAATCGACACCGGCATGGGCCGGCTGGGTGTGTGGCACGAGGGAGCACCGGCGCTCTACGAAAAAATCCTCGCCGCCGCCAATCTCCGCCTGGCGGGCGTCTTCACGCATTTCTGCAGCCCCGACGACGACGCCGCGTTCACCGCGGAGCAACGCCGCCGGTTCCTCGCCGCGCTGAAAGCCTGCAAGGGCATCGACCTCGGCGCGCTCTTCATTCACGCGGACAACAGCGCCGGCCTCGAAACCATCGAAGTCGCCGGCCCCTTCAACGCCGTGCGCGTGGGCCTGCTTCAATTCGGCGTCCTCCCCCACTCCGGCTCTCTTCTTTCGCAGGTCAAAGCCGAGCCTGTATTCAGTTTTCGGGCACGCGTCGGCCTCGTCAAAAAACTCCCCGCCGGCACCGGCGTGAGCTATGGGCGCACCCACACGCTCAAACGCGAAACCACCGTGGCGATCCTCACCGCCGGTTACGGCGACGGCCTGCCCCGCGCGGCCAGCAATCGCGGACACGTGCTCATCCGCGGCCAACGCTGCCCCATCCTCGGCCGTGTCACCATGGATCAAACCATCGTCGACGTGACCGACGTGCCGGGCGTGGTTTCTGGTGACGAAGTCGTGCTCATTGGGAAACAACAAGGCGCGCAAATCGACCTGGCCGAATTCAGTCGTTGGGCCGATACGATCCCCTGGGAGACGCTGTGCTCCGTGACCAAGCGAGTGCCGCGTCTTTACCGGACATCGCTCGGACTTTAGGGTGTGTCTGGGAAATAGGCCGGCCCAGCGTGAGCGAGAAAAAGCGCTCGGCCAAGGCGACCGAGGCGGAGGCGGGCCAGCGGCCCGTGCCGCCGAGGGCAACGCCGGCCCAGTGCCTTTTCTCGCTTCACTCGCAGAGCTTGGCGATGGGCCGGTCTATTTCCCAGACACACCCTAACAAGCCCTTCCAACCCGCCGGAAACTTGCTCACGGCGGAAAGCGTCTATTGCTGTAACGCCTCGGAAAGCGCATGGCTCTACACTCAGTTTGCTTCCATCCTACCCCATGAAGCTCGACCTTTCACCGCAGGACGCCTGGCAACCCTTACCCGCATCCCAGTGGAACGAAGACGCCGCCCGCCATCTTCTACGGCGCGCCGGCTGGACCGCCCAGCAGCCTGAAGTCGCCCGCCTGATGAGCGAAGGCATGGAAGCCGGACTTGATCGTCTTTTCCCCGCCAAGGCCAACCTCCTCCCCAAGCCGCGCCTCGTCTCAAACCTGGAGGAAGCCGGTCCCGCTTACACCGAAAAAATCCGCAACGCCGAGACACGCGAACAACGTCAGGTTCTTCTGCGCGAGCAACGTGAACGTCAGCAACAGGCCATCCGGGACCTCGCGATCAAATGGCTCCAATTTGCCTCCCGTCCCGAAAACGCGGTCACCGAAAAATGGACGCTTTTTCTCAGCGACGTTTACGTTGTCAGCCAGGAGAAGGTCGAGAGCACCAGTCGCATTTACCGGCATCACGACACCCTTCGCCAAGGCTGCATGGGGCCGGCGCCCGCTCTCACCAAGGCCATCTCGCGCGACCCCGCGATGGTTCGTTTCCTCGATTTGCAGGATAGCAAAAAAAACGCGCCCAACGACTCCCGACCAGGATCACCGCGCGCTTCGTCGATTACTTCCTTCCCGTGAAAGTCAGCGAATCCTATCGCGCCAACGTGCGCTCGTTTCTCACCGGCGAGACCGACGGGGCCAAGCGTCTCGCCCGGCTTCGCAACACCGCCGTCACGCTCCTGCAATCGCCCGAATATCAACTCTGCTGAACCGCCTGCGTCATGAACAATTCTTACCAAGCCTTGCCCACCACGCGCCGCGAGTTCCTCAAATGGGGCAGCGGCGGCCTCGGCCTCCTCGCCTTCAGCCAGTTCGCCCCGTCCTTTCTGGTCCAGTCCACCCTGGCGGCGACCCCGGCGCCGGAAAAAGACCGGTCGATCCTCGTTCTCGTCCAGCTCGCGGGCGGCAACGACGGCCTCAACACCGTCATCCCCTACGAAGACCCCGAATACTACCGCCTGCGCCCGACCATCGGCATCAAAAAGGAGGAGGCGATTCGACTCGATGACATGCTCGGTCTGCACCCGTCGCTCGCCGCAATTCATGCCCTCATGCAGGAGGGCAACGCCGGCATCATCCAAAATGTCGGGTATCCAAATCCCAACCACAGCCATTTTCGATCCAGTGAAATTTGGGAGACGGGCAGCGAGAGCAACCAGTTCCTGCCCACCGGCTGGATCGGACGCTTTCTCGACAACGACTGCGGCGGCGCGCCCGGCACCGCCGGAACGGGCGGCGACCCGGTCGCCGTCCACGTCACCAACGAGCTCCCCCAATCTTTCCTGACCGATAAGCCTCACTCCACTTTTGGCCTTCGCGGCGGCAGTGGTCGCGGCAATCGCGAGAACCTCGCCTTCCTGGAAAAGCTGGTGAAACACGACGACCACGAAGCCAATGCCAACGCGTCGTTTCTCCGCTCAACCATGATGGACGCGCTCGTCACGGAACAGCGGGTGCAAAAAATCCTCGGCAGCTATCGCGCCGAATCGGCCTACCCGGGAAATAATTTCGCCCAATCATTGCGCAACGTCGCCGCCCTGATCTCCGCCGGCATGTCCACCCGCGTCTACTTTGTTTCCCTCGGTGGCTTCGACACGCACAGCAACCAGGTCAACAACCACGGCAATCTCCTGCGCACCTTGTCCGAAGGCCTGGCCGCGTTTCAAAAGGACCTCGTCGCCAAAAAACTGGATTCACAGGTGCTCACCATGACGTTCTCCGAATTTGGCCGTCGTCCGAATGAAAACGAAAGTCGCGGCACCGATCACGGCACCGCCGCGCCGCTCTTCGTGATGGGCAAGAGCATCAAGGGACAGCTCCACGGCACCTCGCCGTCGTTGAACCTGAAGAAAAACCAGGATCTGGAATTCAGCACCGATTTCCGCCAGGTCTACGCCACCGTTCTGGACAAATGGTTTTCGTGCCCCACGGGCCAGGTGCTCGGCAAGACCTACGAGCCGCTGTCGTTTATCTGAACATATCAAAAAATGCCGTTGCCGCCGATTTCGGCGAAGTAGCGCAGACTTCCCAGTCTGCCCCGAGCCTGAAGCAGGCTGGAAGCCTGCGCTACTCCGCCCTCAGCGCCCGATGCCGTGGGCGCGGAAGCCGATCGCCCGCAATTTCGCCAGATCGACGATATTGCGGCCATCGAAGAGGAACGCCGGCTTGTGCATGCCCGCAAAAATCTTCGCGTAATCGAGCGTCTTGAACTCGTCCCACTCCGTCACGATGGCGACGGCATGCGCGCCCTCCACCGCCTCGTAGGCGGACGAAGCAACGGTCAAACGGGGATTGGTCTCCCCCTTGCCCAACACATCCGAGTGGATTTCAGCCACAGGCACCTTGGGATCGTAAACCACCACGTTGGCATGCTCGGCGAGCAGGTCGCGAACGACGTTGATCGCCGCGGACTCGCGCGTGTCATTGGTGTCCTTCTTGAACGCAAATCCCAGAACCGCGATGCGCTTGTCGGCCACCGTGTTGAACAAGGAACGCACGATCTTCGCCGAAAACCGGCGCTTCTGGTAATCGTTCATGGCCACGACTCCGTTCCAATAAGCGGCCACTTCGGGCAGACCAAAGGTTTCGCAGAGGTAAACCAGATTGAGAATGTCCTTTTGGAAGCACGAGCCGCCGAAACCGACGGACGACTTCAAGAACTTCGGACCGATGCGCGAATCCTTGCCGATCGCGTTGGCCACTTCATCCACGTCCGCACCGGTCGCTTCGCAGAGAGCGGAGATCGAGTTGATCGACGAGATGCGCTGCGCGAGGAATGCGTTTGCAACGAGCTTGGAGAGTTCGGACGACCACAGGTTGGTCGTGATGATGCGATCACGCGACACCCAGCGCGCATAGACGCCCACCAGCGTGGCAACCGCAGCATCACCCTCGGGTGTGCGTTCGCCACCAATCAACACGCGGTCCGGGTTAAAGAGATCGGGAACCGCCGTGCCTTCGGCGAGGAACTCGGGATTCGAGAGCACCTGGAACTTGGCGCCATTGCCGTTGCTGTTGGCCGCGAGGATCTGGTTGATCGTTTCTGCGGTCTTCACCGGGATTGTCGATTTTTCGACAATGATTTTGGAAGTCGTGGAGACTTCGGCGATCGTGCGCGCAACCGACTCGATGTAGCGCAGATCGGCGGCGCGACCGGAGCCCACGCCGTAAGTTTTGGTCGGGGTGTTGACGGATACGAAAATGATGTCGGCTGCGGCGATGGTGCCTTTGACGTCGGTGGAAAAAAACAGGTTCCGACCGCGCGCCTGCTTCACGACCTCATCCAAACCCGGCTCATAGATCGGCAGCGTGTCGGAATTCCATGCGGCGATGCGGGCGGCATTCATATCCACGACCGTCACCTGGATGTCAGGCGCCTTGAGCGCGATGACCGCCATCGTTGGTCCACCGACATAACCCGCGCCAATGCAGCAAATTTTCATATAATGAGCTGCCTACGTTGTGGACCGTTGCGCCTAAATCCAAGTCGGATTTTCGGCCACCGGCACGATCAACAAACGGCCGACAAAAGTTCTTACTTCAACACTTTCTCCGTCGTGGCATCGAAGAGATGGGCGTTCTCCAGCCTGAAGGTGACTTTGATCTTCTGATCCGTTTCGAAGCGGTCGGTCGGACGCACGCGAGCTATGAAAGAGGTCACACTCGAATTGAGGTAGAGAAAAGTTTCAGAGCCCATCGGCTCGGAAACCTCGACTTTCACCTCGACGGTCCGGTCAGGGTCCGGGGCGGCGGTCATAAGCGTGTCGTGCACATCTTCCGGACGAATGCCGAAAACCACGGGCTTACCGACATAGGCCGCAGCCTTCGTGGAAAGATTGCCATCAAGCGTCACGGTTACCGGCGTTGCCTTGTCGTTGGTTTCAACGAACTGGAGCGTGTTGCCCGTTTTCGTGATCGTGCCATTGAAGAAGTTCATGCCGGGGCTGCCGATGAAACTGGCGACAAACAGATTCTCGGGCTGATTGTAGAGCGTGAGCGGCTCGGCGACTTGCATGATGTGACCGTCCTTCATCACACAGATACGGTCGCCCATCGTCATGGCTTCGACTTGGTCGTGCGTGACGTAGATCATCGTCGCCTCCAGGCGGGCGTGGAGCTTGGAAATTTCGGTGCGCGTGGTGACGCGCATCTTCGCGTCGAGATTCGAAAGCGGTTCGTCAAAGAGGAAGACCTTCGGTTTGCGCACGATCGCACGGCCGACGGCCACGCGCTGACGTTGTCCGCCGGAGAGGGCCTTGGGCTTGCGGTCGAGGTAGGCGTCGAGTCCGAGCATGGCGGAGGCTTCACGCACGCGTTGGTCAATCTCGGCCTTGGAGAATTTACGCAGCTTCAGGCCAAACGCCATGTTGTCGTAAACCGACATGTGCGGATAAAGCGCGTAGTTTTGAAAAACCATCGCGATGTCCCGATCCTTGGGAAGGACGTTGTTCACGACCCGGCCATCGATGGAAATGGTGCCGCCGGAAATTTCCTCCAGGCCCGCGACCATTCGCAATGTCGTCGATTTGCCACAGCCAGAGGGACCGACGAGCACCATGAACTCACGGTCTTTGATTTCGAGATTGATGCCGTGGACGACCTTGTTCCCCGGGCCGGTTTTGTCGGCGTAAATTTTGACGAGGTTTTCGATGAGAACGTTGGCCATGTGCGTGACGAAAGACGAAAGGGATGAGGGAAAGACCGTGAAAACAAACCAGCTTTTAAGCGTTTGGCGGCATCAAAACGTGATCACAATTTTCCCAAACTGTCCGCCTCGTTCCATCAACTCAAACGCCTCCACCGCCCGATCCAGCGGAAACACATCGCTCACCACCGGCGTGATCCGATGCTGGTCGATAAACGCGATCATCGCCTCCCAATCCTCCGGGCTGCCCATCGTGGTGCCGAGAAGGGAAAGTTGCCGCCAAAACACCTTGCGCATCGGCATCTCCGGAGGATTTCCCCGCGTCGCGCCAAAAAACACCACTCGTCCGCCCGGTCTGGCCAAGTCGATGAGTGCCTCGAAACCTTCGCCGCCGGCACTGTCCACAATCACGTCAAACAGATGATCGGAGTGGCCATGCGCCGCGGTTTTTGCCCACCCCGGATGCGTGTAGTTGAAACCTCCGGTCGCTCCTAGCTCGATGGCGCGGGCGATTTTTTCATCACTGCCCGAGGTCACATACACCTGTGCTCCGTGCGCGACGGCGAACTGCAACGCAAACAACGCCACGCCTCCCCCGATGCCGCTGATCAAAACCTTCTCTCCCGGTTTCAGCTGCGCGCGGGTGAACAATGCCCGATACGCCGTCAACCCCGCCAAAGGCAAGGCCGCCGCCTCCGTCCAGGTGAGGTGAAGCGGTTTCGGTGCGAGTTGCACCACCGGCACGGTGATAATCTCGGCCAAAGTCCCGTCGCGTGGCAGCCCCAAAATCGTAAACTCCTCGCTTTGCGCCTGCTGGCACCCGCCCCAGCTAAACGACGGGTTGATCACCACCTCGCTGCCCACCCAGGCATCCTCCACTCCGGCGCCCACGCTCTCGACGATCCCCGCGCCGTCCGAACCCGGTCGCGACGGATATTTCAGTCCCGCGTATTGGCCGAGTTTGATCCACACATCACGGTGGTTGAGCGCCGCCGCCTTGAGCCTCACGCGGGCCTCTCCGGCCACCGGCACGGGAGAAGGAAGGTCAACAATCGAAAGCGTGTTAATGGCGGTAAGTTGAACGGCGCGCATGATCAACGGACGTTAACCACATTCGCGGCGGACGCCAAAAAAATCCTCAAATTCCTCCCTTCCGCGCCGCCACTTTTATGCTTGGTTGGCCCTGTGCTCCTTGCATTTCACAAACCCTACGGCGTGCTCTCCCAATTCACACCCGAGCCCGGCTCCGCCTGGCGCACGCTCGCGGAGTTTGGTCTCCCAAAAAACGTCTATGCACTCGGTCGCCTGGACGCCGACTCCGAAGGGCTTCTGCTTCTCAGCGACGAGCCCGGCCTCAACTCCCGGTTGCTCGACCCGAAAAACGCCCATCGCCGCGAATACTGGGTGCAAGTCGAAGGCCTGCCCTCCGATCTCGCGCTGTCCCAACTCTCCCGCGGCGTGCGCATCGGTGACTACACCACCTTGCCCGCCCAAGCCCGCCGGCTCGCCCCGCCCGCCCTGCCTCCGCGCGATCCGCCCATTCGTGTCCGCAAAACCGTGCCCGACTCGTGGATCGCCATCGAATTGGTCGAAGGCAAAAACCGCCAGGTCCGACGCATGACGGCCGCCGTCGGCCACCCCACTCTGCGCCTGGTGCGCGCCCGCATCGAGAGTCTCGAACTCGGCACGCTCGCCCCCGGCACGTGGCGTGAAATCGGCGGACGCGGTTTGGCGGCATTGGGCATCGAATAGCAGAAACCCGACTGGCTGATTCGCGCCCTTACCGTCTCGTCGCACCACGATGACGACGCGCCTCGCGTCGTCTCGCCAGAAACTCTTCCCATCCGCCCAGTGGCTCCGACAGCGGCGTGGGTTGCCCCGGAGCATCCGCCTCCTCGCGCATCTTGCGACGCAACCAGCGAAACGCCCACGAACACGTCAACGTGATGATCACAAAATACGCCGCAAATCCCGCCAGCCGCAGCGGCGTCAAGTCATCGGCGATGTCGCCGAAGGCCACGCCCACCACCGACCTCGCCACATTGATCGGCAGGCTCCACAAAAGAAACGTTCCGAGCGGCACGCCCACCAAAGGCAGCACATAAATCTGCGCGAAATAAGGCACCCCCGGCAGCAGCATCGTGAAGATCGTCACAGGCGTGTGCGTGCCCGCCGGCAGCCGTCGCCGAAACGGCTCCAGCTTTTTCTCAAAAAAACCCGGCGCGAGTTTCACGAGCCCGTAAGCACCCAGCAATTGAAGGAAGATCGCGAGCGTCACCAGCACGAATCCCCAGACCACTCCAAAACGCAGCCCCGCCACCGCGTGCACGATGGAAACCGGAAACCCGATCAACGGCAGCACCACGATCGCGGCAAACACCCAAAATCCATTCATCGTCTCGGCCTTCCGGTGCAATGCGGCCACATCGATCTGCCGATAAAACAACATCAGCCCCACGAGCACACTCACACCGATCCCGATCAGCACATACTGCTTCGGCGTTAGGCGCCACAGGACGAGTCGCATCCACCGACAGACTCCGTTCCCGCCCGATGGTTCACCGGGTGCGTTCACCGAACACAGCCGACGGACCCACGATCAAGGGTGAAATCTTCCGGGCATTCGCTCCCTTGCCTTTCTCGCCATATCACGCCTTCTACACCTTTTGCGTTTAATCCTCACCTCATGATCGACTGGACCCATTGGCATAACGAACCACACCTGATTGGCGGGCTCATCCTGCTGGGCTGGTTGTATGCGGTTTGCACCGGTCCGCTTCGCGAGCGCCTCGCCCCCGGCGAAAACTATCCCCGTGCCCACGCGATTAAATTCTATCTCTCGCTCGTCGTCTTCTACCTCGCGGTGGGCTCACCCCTCGACCAGATCGGCGAACGTTTTCTCCTCAGCGGACACATGGTGCAACACCAGCTCATCATGTATGTGGCAGCCGTCCTGTTCCTGCTCGGTCTGCCTTCCTGGCTCGTATCAAAAATCACCGCACGCCCCACGCTGCGACCTGTGCTTGGCGTGCTCACCCAGCCGCTCATCTGCGGTCTCATCTACACTCTGGTATATTCCGTCTGGCACGCCCCCGACCTCTATGACTGGGCGCTGCAAAACCGCTGGGTGCACATAACCGAGCACCTCATGTTTTTCGGGGCCGCGCTATTTTACTGGTGGCCGATACTGAGTCCGTCGCGTGAATTCCCCCGCATCAGCTACGCCTTGCAGATACTCTATCTGGTCGGAGTGGTTATTGGCATGACCCCCGTCTTCGCGTTCATCGCATTTTCCAACGACGTCCTCTATCCGACCTACGAATATGCCCCGCGCCTCTTCGCCGGCTTCGGTCCCGCCCAGGATCAACTTCTAGGCTCCGTCATCATGAAAACCGGGGGCATGGGCCTCACGTTCATTGTCTTCATCATCGCTTTCTATCGCTGGTATCAAGCATCGGAAAAACGCGCCGGCACGCCATGACTTCCGCCGGTCGGCAGGCGCGGAATGATCGCTCACTCCACCCCGGTGAGCTGTCGTGACCGCGGCTGATTCGGCGCACGTTCGTCATCGGTGGATTCGTGCCGACGCCGTTTTGCCTGGATCACCACCCCCGCCGCGACACCCGCGGTCGCAAGCACCGCTCCCGTCAATAGCGGGTGCAACGACGACCACGTGTAGAAACTGCTCTCCATCACATGCCCGGGCTGGTCGCCCCGTTCCTCGCCTCCAAATCCCGCCTGATACAAACTGCCCTCGGGATTACGCGCGGGCTCCTCGCGCTTTTGCTGCTTGATCATCGGCGAGCCTCCGATGCGGTCCATCACCCGTGGCGCAAACCGGTTGATCACGCTCATCGCCTTGGCGCTGCTTCCGACGTAGATGTCACGTTTCGCATGCGTCGCCGCGTAAAGAATCGCGCGCGACACTTCCTCGGGCGCGTAAACGGGCGGAACATGCTTCGGTTCCTCCCGCATATAGTTTTTCGCATGCCGAGTGTAAGGCGTGTCGATCGCACCGGGTTTGATGAGCGTCACCGAGACGGGCGCGGACTCGGCCTCCAGCTCCATCCGAAGCGCATTGGTGAACCCCTTCACCGCGTGCTTGCTGGCCGAATACATTCCTTGCAACGCGATCGAGCTGTCCGACAACACGCTTCCGATATTGATCAACGCGCCACCCCGTTTCTTTAGGTGTTTCACGGCGATCAGAGAACCCCGCACGACGCCCCAAAAATTGGTTTGGAAGAGACGCTCAAAATCCGCGTCGCTCACCTCCTCCAACCGGCCGTAGATGGTCACTCCGGCGTTGTTCACCCACGTGTCGAACCCACCAAACCTCGACAGGGCGGTATCCGCCACACGTTGTAAGTCATCGCGCCGGGCCACATCGCCCACGACGTAAACCGCACTGCTTGGACGCGAGGCGTTGATCTCGCTGGTGATCGCCTCGAGCGCCGAAGCGTTGCGTGACGCAAGGACGACATTGGCGCCTTGCGCCGCGGCCGCCCGAGCAGTGGCGAGACCAATGCCGCTGGAGGCACCGGTGATGACAATGGTCTGCTCATGAAGGGGTTTAAAAAAGAGTTTCATGTGGGGGGATGGTTGGGGTGAACGGTAGCCTCCATCCCATCCCCACGCCATGGGAGCATCCCCTGTAAAAGCAGCTGGGCACGAGGGCCCTTGACCGCCCCGGAAAATTAACCCGCTCCGAGCTCAAGCAGCAAACGAAGCTCTCTCCGGCCGCGAACGAAGCGAGCGTCGCGGTCCAAGGGTCATGTCTTCAGCTTGAAAGGATACGTTGGGCCAGCGCCGCGGACTGCACCCGGATTTCGGGAACGGCGGTGGACTCCCAAAGCACGCCCTTCAACGGTGCGCCGATCGCATACAACCAACCCGACGGGCCCGCCCGGTATCGATTGACCTCACCCTCAGGCGTGGCGTTGAGACCCAGCGCCAGCGGATCGTGGTCAATCAGGCCACGTGCGAGCAGGTTGATGTAGAGCGGATGCTGATACTTCGAATAATCCGTGCGCGGTCCGGTGCAATTGATGACCTTCGCGACATTTAACGTGACCAGATCCTCGGTGCCGCGTTTGCGGAAAACCGCCTCGGCGCCGGAGGGTGTTTCCCGCAGGGACTGGAGACGGCCCGCGTAAAATTTCAGCCGGCCATTGAGCGCGAGATGGTCGATCTCCGCCGCGACCTGCGGAGCGATGCGATGGCGGTGCACATCCCAAAACGGTCGCACATGGCGCATGAACCGACCGCGCTCCTCCCAAGAGAACCCTTGCCAGAGCGCATGCGAGAAAGGGCGAACCGAATCCACCACCGCGCGCCAGTCGCCGCCGCGGCGAATTTCCGCACGCAGCAAATTCAGCAGAGCGCGGACCGTGGTCGGCAGGGCGTCGGCTTTCAGAAAGGGCGGATGCGGCGGGATACCCGGACGATGCGCCCGCGGACGCAGGCCGCGCCGGGACAAGGCGTGCACGGTGCCACGATGGCCAAGCCGGTGGAGCTGCACGATGATGTCGTTCGCCGTCAGCCCGGCACCGACGATGAGCACGTCCTGATCTTTTCCGATGCCTTCGAGCACCTCGGGTTTCCATGGGACATGGACGTAGCGGCGCCCGTGAAAAAAGGGCATCGAGCGCTTGATCGGGTATTCGCCTGGCAACACTCCTAGCGCAAGGACCACGCGGTCGGCGTCGATGGTGCGACCATCACCCAAGAGCAGGCGGGCGCGTCCCTCGGGACGTTCCTCAATATCGATGACTTCGCCGGTGACGTTGGTGAATCGCACCGTGTCGGGCGCCTGCGTGCGCGCATCCGCGAAGACCGAGGCGATGTAGTCACCATAAATGTGGCGTGGAAGAAAATCATCCGGCGACACCTGGTCCGGATAACCGAGGCGCCCCACCCGCTCGCCGAGCCAGCGCACAAAGTGCAACGGGTCGTCGGCAAACGCGCTCATGCGCGCGGCGGGGACGTTGAGCAGGTGTTCGCCCGCCTCCGTCCCGTAGGCCACGCCTCGACCGACCGGAGGCTGTCGCTCGATGAGCGTGATCTGCGTGCCGGCGGGAGCCAGACGCAACAGATGGACGACGACGAGTGCGCCGCTAAGACCACCGCCGATGACGGCCAGGTGGCGCGGGGAGGAAACGGAGTTCGGCATGTCTGGAAACATTGAGGTTCATTCAGCGAAGGTCACAAAGAGCGGGCTGGTCCAGACCTTCGAGTCGTTGCGTTCGCGGGCGAAGAGATAGAGGGCGCGGTGACCGTGCGGGCCGTTGACCGGCTCGACCGGGTGCGATCCTTTGACGCGAAACGGAAGCGGGCGTTCCGTCAAACGTTCCACGGCGACAAAAAGTTCCGCGCCACCCAGCTCCCAACGCGCATCGCCGCCGGCCAACAGATCGGCCCCCGCGACCACCTGCGCGGTGCCCGGCGTGACGGGGTCGCGATTCCGGTCCAGCGCGGAACCGGTTTTGTTGTAGGCGTCGATTTCCAAGTGCAGGTCGATGCGCGCCGAAGCCAGATCGTCCACTTCGATTTCAATGTGATCGGCGTCGCCGTAAGTATCCGTGCTCACCTCGAACACCCCGGGCCGTGTTTGCTTCACGGTTTCCTCGGGGTGTTCGCAGCCGCGCGCGACAAACGATTTCACGGCGGTGCCCGTGACCGCGATGACCCCGCGCCACTCGGCCCAGCGGTAACGGTCTTTGATACGGGCCCCACCCCAGCGCACTCGGAAGCGATTGGCCGCGAGGCCGGCCTCGGCGTCGAGATCGCGGGCGTGCAACACGACGCCTTGGTCGTCGCGCAACTCGATACGCTCCCATCCTTCCTCGCCCAGCACCTCGTAATCCACCGTGAGCGCCCCGGTGTGCGCAAAGGCGTCACCCTGCCGGTGAGCACCGGCCGACAGCAACGCTATCGCTCGTCCTCCCGTCGTGGCCCAGGTGTGACGGGCGCGTAACGCACGGGCGACGGCGAGCGATGTCACCGTGTCGGCGAGCACGCCGGTGAGGCCGCCGGCGGTGCCGAACGAGCCCACACCGGGCGCGCCGCCTCCCGGACGTCCACGGTGTTCGTCTCCGGCGGCGGAGGCGCCGACTTGCAGGCCGCGCGCGAGTGCGTCGCGGTAAAACCAATCGAAGTGCCCCCACGACGAGGCGATCTCGACGAGACGCTCCAGCCCGGGATCGTGCCACTCGAAAAGCGCGCGGCGTCCACCGACGTGCGGGATGAGCAACGCACGGTCGCCCTCCGCCAAGTCGCGGTAGGCGTTGTGCAGATCGGCGGCGGTGGGCAGGCCGGGGTCTTGCAGACGGTTTTGCGCGGTGTCTTCGTTCCAATCAAACACGCGCAGACTGCGTCCGTCCGACGTGAGCGGGAAGCGCACTTCATCTCCAAGAAACACGACGTTGCGATCGCCACCGACCGCGCTGGCCCCGCACCACTCGGTGCCGGGAAAACAGAGGAAGCCACCCTCGGTATGCAGATCGCGACACACGGCGACTGCGGCGGCCCAACGGTCGGCGCGGACGTTGAAATCGTTGGCGGTATAACCGGCGATATCGAGCGCGGCGGCATCGCGGGCAAAGGTCAGGACGGACCGCGTCGAGTTCACGCCCACCGTGTCGTCGGAGTGGATATGCAAGTCGGCGTAGAGCGCGCGAGGCACGGGTGCGGCGGCATCGACCGTCACGCGCGCAATTGCACCGCCGGCCGAGAGCACGTAGTCGCCGGGTTCCACGAGCGCGAGGGTGGTGCGAGCCCATGAGCGCGATCGCCCGGTCGCGAAGGATTGGACGGCCAACGGCTCCCCTTCCCGGCTGATGGAGAGCGAACCGAAAAGTTCGCCCTCCGCGAGATTTCCCCACGCATCTTCAAGTCGCAATGTCGCGGGAAACGGAACGCCCGGCCTCACCAGACGCGGCGCGAGCAACACGTCGCGCGCCACCCTTCCCGCCACCACGCGCAGCACCAGGTCGCCGGGCACCGGAGCGAAGCGCGAAGCGCCGACCGTGTCGACGAACACACGAAACCGGAACGCCTCCTCGACGAACGTCTGCGCCCGCGTGCCGGGACCGCCATGACGGCGATCGCCGAGACGGATGACGATGCGGTCGCCGGGTTTGAGATAGCCGTCCACCACGTCGATGATGACGGCCTTTTGATAGGGACGCTCGTGGCCCTTTTGGTCGAAGCGGACTTTTAGCGAACGGACCGTCGCGGGACTTTCGCCGGGGAAAGGCGTGCGCGGCTCATACTCGGCGGAGAGGTGGTTGGCGGCGGTCGGATCGGCGGTCTGGAAGAGCGCCCAGTCGGAGTAGAATTTGAAGACGAGCTTGAGCCACGCGCCATCGGCGAGTCCGGCCGCGCCGACCTCGTAGGTGGCGACGAGTTCGAGCCACTCACCCGCCACGACTTCGGTGCGCGAGAGCGTGACTCGTCCGAGGAACGACAACGTGGCGAGGTAGGCGGAGAGTTCGGCGGGGGGGCTCATGAGAATAGGACGACGAAATTTTTAACCACTGATAGGCACTGATGATCACTTATGCCTGAGATGATGAATGTATGCTTTGACGGTATCAGTGAACATAAGTGCTAATCAGTGGGTTCAATCTGAGGAGATCTCCCGGCGCTCCACCCACGTTTTTAGGACAAGGGTGACGAGTGCGATGGACGTTAGTATGGAGGCGACGGCAAAGGCCGCGGTCTGCACTCGGTCGTGGTAGAGCAAGTCGATCTGCAACGTCATCGTGTTGGTTTCGCCGCGCACACCGCCGGAGACGACAGCGACGGAGCCGAATTCGCCGAGGCTGCGGGCAAAGCTCAGGCACACGCCGTAGATCACCGCCCACTTCACGTTGGGCAGCGTAACGCGCCAAAAGGTCTGCCAGCCGCCCGCGCCCAGCATGATCGACGCCTGCTCTTCCTGCCTCCCTTGGGTAAGCATCAGCGGGAGCACCTCGCGGAATACGTAGGGGCTGGTCACGATGGTCGTGACGACGACGATGGACGCGACGTTGAACGCCAGTCGCACGCCGTGGTCGTCGAGCCACGGACCGAGGTAACCCTGCATGCCGAAAACGAAGAGGTAGGCCACGCCGATGATGATCGGCGAAATCGAGAGGGGCAGCTCGATGAGACTGATGAGCAGCCGGCGACCGGGGAACTCGAACTTCGCGAGCGTCCACGCGGCGGCGAGGCCGAACACGGTGTTGACCGGCAGCGCGATGCCGGCGGCCAGCAGCGACAGGCCGATGGCGTGCAACGTGTCGGGCGCGACGAGATGCGACCAGTAGGCGGCGAGTCCGTCGCGCAACGCATAATAAAACACGGCGGCGAGCGGCAGCGTGATGAGCATGCCGGCGGCACCCGCGCCGGCGACGACGAGCGCGAGGCGGCCCGGATGGCCGGTAAGCGGGACACGAGGAGATCGGGGCGCGCCGCTCATCCGTGGAAACGCCGGTAAAGGCGGGATTGAAGGAGGTTCATCGCCAAGAGCAGCACAAGCGCGGCGGCGAGGATCACGGTGGCGAGCGCAGCGGCGCCGACGTAGTCGAACTCGTCCATGCGGATATAGATGAGCAACGCGCTGATCTCGGTCTTGAACGGCAGGTTGCCGGCGATGAAGACGACCGCGCCGAATTCGCCGAGGCTGCGGACGAGGGCGAGCGCGCCGCCCGCAAGTATCGACGGCAGCAACTCGGGCAGGATCACGTGGAAGAACGTGGAGGCGGGGCCCGCGCCGAGACTCACGGCGGCCTCCTCAAGCTGTGGCTCGAGATCGGCGAGCACGGGCTGCACCGTGCGCACGATGAACGGCAGGCTCGTGAACATCATCGCGAGGATGATGCCAGGGAACGCGTAGGCGATCTTGATGCCGAAGGGCGCGAACAACTGGCCGACGGGCCCCGTCGGCACGGTAAGCGTGGCGAGCGCGATGCCAGCCACGGCGGTGGGCAGCGCGAACGGAAGGTCGATCGCAGCGTCGAGCAGACGGCGTCCGGGAAACTCGTAGCGCACGAGTATCCACGCGGCGAGCACGCCGATCACGATATTGAAGCCAGTGGCCACGGTCGCGGCGAACAGGGTGACGCGGTAGGTCGAGACGGCGCGAGGATCGGCGACGTAGCCCCAGAACTCGGCCCACGAGAGCCCGGCTGTCTTGAGAGCCAGCGCGCCCAACGGCAGCAGCGTCGCGAGCGAAAGGAACGCGAGCGTGCCACCAAGGGCGAGGCCGAAGCCGGGGATGACCCGTGGGCGTGGCATGGGAGGAGACGGAGATGGAGGTTGGACCACGAGACACACTAAACACCAAAGTCGGAATCAGACGTATCCGAAGCCGGAGGGCTCGGATGAGGACGGTCTGGTTTCGTGTGTTTCGTGGTAAAACTGATCGATCAATTCACGCGCTCGGCGGCGATTTCCTTGAGGAGAACGTCCACGAGGGCGCCGTTGGCGAAGAAGTCGGCGGTGGCCTTGTCCCAGCCGCCAAACGTATCGGAAACCTCGACGATTTTCACAGGCGTGAGCTTGGCGGCGTAGCGCGCCGCGACCTCTGCGTTGCGTGGACGATAGTAGTTCCTGGCCAGGATTTCCTGGCCCTGCGGCGTGTAGAGAAAATCGAGGTAGGCCTTGGCCAAGGCCTCGGTGCCGCGTTTCTTCGCAACCTTCTCGACGACGGCCACGGGGAATTCGGCGAGCACGCTCACTGAGGGCGTGACGACCTCGAAGGCGGAGCCGGGGGCGTTGGCGAGAGCGAGCGTCTCGGCCTCGAAGGTCACGAGCACGTCGCCGATCTCGCGCTCGGTGAAGGTGGAGGTCGCGGTGCGTCCGCCGCTCTCGAACACGACGACGTTGGCGAGGATCTTCTTGGTGAGTGCGCGGGCCTTGGCAGCGTCCCCACCGTTGGCTTGAAGGCCGGCCGCCTGATAGGCGAGGACGGCGTAGCGACCGTTGCCGCCGGTCTTCGGGTTGACCTGCACGATGCTCACGCCGGGCCTGGCGAGATCGGCCCAGCCCTTTATGCCCTTGGGGTTGCCCTTGCGGACGAGGATCGAGTGGACGCTGTAGTAGGGCGAACTGTTGTTCGCGAACTTCGAGGACCAATCCTTCGCGACGAGCTTGCCGTCGGCAAGGAGCTGGACGTCGCCGACCTGGTTGAAGGTGACGACGTCGGCCTTCAGGCCTTCGAGAATGGAGCGGGCCTGGCGGGAGGAGCCGGCGTGCGATTGTTTGACGACAACATCGCCGCCCCCGGAGTCCTTGTAGGCGGGGACAAAGGCCTTGTTCACGTCGGCGAAGAGTTCGCGCGAGATGTCGTAGGAGGCGTTGAGGATTTCTTGCTGGGCGCGGACGGCAATGGCCGAACCGATGAGGAAGGCAATCAATCCGAGGACGAGAGAACGTTTCATGGAGGCGTGGAGTGGGCCGTGTTATGACGGCGAATCCCGCGTCCGGTTGTCCGGTCGGCTGGACTTGATGCGCTAACGGGTGATGAACGAGAATCCGCGAAGTAGGTCTTCTGCGGAGGAACGGACGAAAAACGGGCGGCCTGAAATCGTTCTCGTTCTCCTACTCTTACTCGTTCTCGTTCCGATTGGATAGGAGGACGAGAACGAGTAAGAGAACAAGAACGATACGGAGATGCGGAGGCGGAACTTAAACGGCAGCCGGAGCGGCGATGAACTCGGCGATGTTGTCGCTCTCGACATCGACATCGGCGAACAGCCACGAGGACAGGTAGCGCTCGGTGGAGGACGGGACGATCACGACGATCTTCTTGCCCTTGTTTTCCGGACGTTTGGCGAGTTCGAGGCCGGCGAAAATCGCGGCGCCGGACGAAATGCCGACGGGGATGCCGTCGAGTTTGATCGTCTGCTTCGAGATCGGGCCGGACTGGTCTTCCTTCACCTGGATGATCTCGTCGATGACCTTGGTGTTGAGGACGGCGGGAATGAAGCCGGCGCCAATGCCCTGGAGCTTGTGCGGGCCGGGGTTGCCGCCGGAGAGGACGGGCGAGCCGGCGGGTTCGACGGCGACGATTTTGATGCCGGCCTTGCGAGCCTTAAGGACCTCGCCGACGCCGGTGATGGTGCCGCCGGTGCCGACGCCGGAGACCACGATGTCCACCTGGCCATCGGTGTCGTTCCAGATTTCCTCGGCGGTCGTCTTGCGGTGGATCGCGGGATTATCGGGGTTGGAGAATTGTTGGAGAATGACGCTGTTCGGGATCTGCTTGTTAAGTTCCTCGGCCTTGGCGATGGCGCCCTTCATGCCCTTCGGTCCTTCGGTGAGGATGAGCTTGGCGCCGAGAATCTTGAGGAGCTTGCGGCGCTCAAGGGACATGGTCTCGGGCATGGTGAGGATCAATTTGAGACCCTTCGCGGCAGCGACAAAGGCCAGCGCGATACCGGTGTTGCCGGAGGTGGGTTCGATGAGGGTGGTGTCCTTGTTGATGCGGCCGGACTTGAGGGCCTCCTCGATCATGGCATTGCCGATACGGTCTTTCACCGACGACAACGGGTTGAAGAATTCGAGCTTCAAGAGCACCTCGGCGACGGCGCCATGGGCGGCGGCGGTGCGGTTGAGGCGGACGAGCGGGGTGTTGCCGATGGTTTCGGTGATGTCGTTGTAGATACGAGCCATGGTGATGTTGGGTTAGGTTAGAAAAGAAGTTAAGATGCGATTAGATCGAGATAGGGCAAACGGGAAGTCGGTGCGTCAGATCGCATAATCCTCGGCGAAGAGGCGGCTGCGGCGCACGCGAAGCAGCACCGAGTCGTCAGGGCGGAGAGCAAGTTCGTCCAAGCGGGCGCGGCTAAGTTCCACATCAACGAACTCATGGGAACCACGGCGCGTGGTGACACGGGCCACCGAGCCGGCAGCATGAATCGACTGGACGATGGCGACTTCTCCTTCGACACCGACCCGGTAGTGGAGAATTTCCAGCTCGTGCGGTCGGACGTAGGCGATTTTGGAATCGGTAAACGGTCCGTCCGTGCCACCGTTCAAGCCGTGCCAGGGAAGCTGGAGGCGGTTTACGTTGCCAAGGAAGTTGTAAACAAACGGCGAGGCGGGGTGATCGTAAACTTCCTGCGGAGTGCCCACCTGCTCGACCTTGGCGTTGTTCATGACGACCACCTCGTCGGCGATTTCAAGCGCCTCCTCCTGGTCGTGCGTAACGAAGACGGTCGTGAGGTTGATCTCGTCGTGAAACTGACGGAGCCAGCGGCGGAGCTCTTTGCGGACTTTGGCGTCGAGCGCGCCGAAGGGCTCGTCGAGGAGGAGCACCTTGGGCTCGACCGCGAGAGCGCGGGCGAGAGCGACACGCTGGCGTTGTCCGCCGGAGAGTTGCGTGGGGAAGCGTTTGCCGAGGTTGTCGAGCTGGACGAGCTTGAGCAGCTTGTTAACGCGGTCGGCGATCTCGTCTTTGGCGGGACGCTGGGAACGCTTGAGCACGTTGAGACCGAAGGCGACGTTCTCGGCCACGGTCATGTGGCGGAAGAGCGCATAGTGCTGGAACACGAAGCCGACGCCGCGCTTGCCGGCCGGGACCTGCGTGACGTCCTCGCCATGGAACTGGATGTGTCCGCTGCCTTCGTCGGCGAACTCGAGGCCCGCGATGATGCGGAGGAGCGTGGTCTTGCCGGAGCCCGAGGGTCCGAGAAGTGCGACCAGCTTGCCGGCAGGCACGTTAAGATCGACACCGTCGAGTGCGGTGTAGGTGCCGAATTTCTTTTTGATGTTGGTCGCGGTGATGCTCATGCGGAACGGGAACGGAAAGGGAAAGGAAAAGAGACGGATGGGTTACTCGGCCTGGGATCGCGTGTGCGCCCACTCGACGAGGGATTTCAGGACGAGGGTCACGATGGCGAGAAGGGCGAGCAGCGAAGCGACCGCGAACGCGGCGGAGAACTGATATTCGTTGTAGAGAATTTCCACGTGGAGCGGCATGGTGTTGGTTTCACCCCGGATGTGTCCTGAAACCACGGATACGGCGCCAAACTCGCCCATCGCGCGCGCGTTGCAGAGAATCACGCCGTAAAAGAGACCCCACTTGATATTGGGCAAGGTGACGCGCCAGAAGGTCTGCCAGCCATTCGCGCCGAGGGTGACGGCGGCGTATTCCTCATCGGTGCCCTGGGCCTGCATGAGCGGGATGAGTTCACGGGCGACGAACGGGAAAGTGATGAAAATCGTGGCGAGCACGATGCCGGGCGTGGCGAAGATGATCTTGAAGTCCTTGTCGACGAGCCACTGCTGGAGCCACGGGAACCACGGAGCTTCCGCGTTCTGATACTGGCCCAGCCAGCCTTGCAGGCCGAAAAGGAGAACGAAGATCAAACCGGCGATCACCGGAGAAACCGCGAACGGCAGGTCGATAAGGGTGATGAGCACGCTCTTGCCGCGAAAGGCAAACTTGGTGATGCACCACGCGGCGGCGACGCCGAAGATCACGTTCGCGGGCACGGCGATGGCCGCGGTCAACAGGGTGAGCTTGATCGCCGCGAGCGCGTCGGAATCGGTAAACGCGCTGAAGAACACCCCGAAGCCTTTGCGCAACGCCTCGGCGAACACGGCGCCGAGCGGCAACAGGACGAAGCCCGCCAGAAAGAGCAGCGCCACGCCGGTGAGCGTCCAGCGCACCCAGGTGGAATCCTGCGTCACGCGGGAGGCGTGGGCGCGACCGTGACCATGTTTATGAAGGTGAGAAACAGTGGAAGCCATGGCGGGTCAGATCTTGTGGTGACGGCGGCTCCACTTCTGGAGCAGGTTGATCAGGAGCAGCAGAATGAACGACGCCACGAGCAGGACCGTCGCGATGGCGGTTGCGCCGCGGTAGTCGTATTGCTCGAGCTTGGTGATGATGAGCAGCGGAGTGATTTCGCTGTGCATCGGCATGTTGCCCGCGATGAAAACGACCGAACCGTATTCGCCGAGGGCGCGCGCGAAGGCCATGGCAAAACCGGTGATGAGCGAAGGTGTGAGATCGGGCAGGATCACCTTGCGGATCGTCTGCCAGCGGGTCGCGCCCAGCGTGGCGGAAGCCTCCTCGAACTCGGGTTCGAGTTCCTCCAGCACGGGTTGCAGCGTGCGCACCACGAACGGGAGGCCGACAAACGTGAGGGCGATGAATATGCCCGGGCGGTCGAAGGCAATTTTGACGCCGAGCCACTCCGCCCAATTTCCCCACGGGAAAAGCCGGCCGAGGGCCCCCACCCCGTTTGCCCACAGCGGTTCGAGGAAACCCGCCCAGCCGCTGCGCGCGTAGATCGCGGTGAGCGCGATGCCGGCGACCGCGGTGGGCAACGCAAACGGCAGGTCAACGAGTGCATCGACGATGCGTTTGCCCGGGAACTTGTAGCGCACGAGCACCCAGGCGACGATGAGGCCGAAGAACGCGTTGACCATCGCCGCGAGGAACGAGATGCCAAAACTCACGCGATAAGACGCGAGCACGCGGGGCGAGGCCACCGCTTCGACAAACGCAGCCCACGTCATCCCCGATGTCTTGATGAAGGCGGCCGAGAGCGGCAGGAGCACAATAAGGCTTAGGTAAGCGATCGTAAAACCGAGCGACAACCCGAAGCCGGGAAGGATGGAACGTGCGGAGCGGGAGGACATCAAAGGTTGATGGAATGCGCGAGGAAGACGCGGTATTCGTCGAGGAGCGTTTCGATGGCGACGATGGTGGCGTCTACCTGTAGCGTGATCGGCGCGAGCGCCGGAGTTTCAAAAATGAGATCGAATGGTTGGGGACGTTGTTGATGAGGAGCGGATAGCACGCCCTCAAAGCAGCGATGGATCAAGCCTTCGCTCGCAGGAAAACCATCTATTGTCGCGGCCCGATTGCGCGGGAGCACCCGCTCGGAAGCGCGCAGGGCCGGTTTGAGCAACGCTTCGTTCAAAAGGCGTCCGTGGGCGTAGCCGTAGAGTCCCTCGCTGGTATCGTCGGAATGCAGGGTGATGATACCTTCAAAATTGCCCGCGATCAGCTCGCGTTCGAGAATCGCGACCTCGGGCTGGATCGAGTGGCGCCAGAACTCGCGGTTGAGATCACGGCCCGCGAAGTTATGGCGGGTGCCGGCCTCGAAACCGGTGGGATTGCACACCGGGAAAACCGTCAATTCATAGCCGGTCACACGCCAAGGTTCGTCAACCAACTCGGCGAACCACGTCGCGAGCGCCTCGGCGCCGGCCGGTTCGTCCCCGTGAAGGGCGGCGAACAAGCCGATGCGCAAGGGATCGTGCTCGGCCCGGGGGCCGTGAAAGTGCAAACGCGGCAGGTCGTAGGTCTTGCCCTCGGAGATGAACGTCCCGGCCGAGGCCACGGTCAGCGCGGGGCAGCGCCCGGCCAGCTTTATGAGCGGGTCGAGGAGCGCGTGCGTGGTGCGAGTCAATGGTTCGGCGGCAAGGGACGTCATCAAAAATCAGAGGTGTTGCGCGAAGGCATGGAAGCCCCGGTGGCGGAGAATGAAACTCTTGAGGATGGCCGTGGTCGCCTCGCGGTGCAGCTCCACCGACCAGGCCGAGGGCAAACCGATGGTGAGCTCGAACGGTTGGAACGGGAGATCTTCGCTCAATGAAAGCGGGCCATCGACAGGCACGGCGGCGACCGGATCGGCCGACCAGCGCACGGACCACGGGGCGATGTCATCGGAGCTGATGAACTCGACGCCGAGTGTTTCGGCGGTGTGACCACGCAGGCGGACGCTGATCACATCGTCATCGGCCGCCGTCGTTTCGATGCGAACGAAACCATGGTAACCACGGCTGCGGACATCGCCGGCGAGCAGCGAGACTTCAGGCACGGGGGGCTGAACCCATGACGACGACGCGAGGTGTTGCGAGTCGTTGCGCAGAAGTCCGGTCACATCGGCAAGCGGGAAAAACGAGAGGTTCAACCCCTGCCCCAGGTCCGGCGTGAGCGCGAGGCGCTCGATAAAGTGGAGCAACGCAAGCGTGCCGCGCAGATCGCGGGCATCGAAGCCGGCGTGAAATGCGAGGCGCAACGATTCGTCGGAGGTGTGCGGTCCGAAGTAAACAAACCGCGGCACGTGGTAATGGCGCGTATCGCGATAAAACGGTCCCAGCGGCGAGGCGAAAACGTATTCGGAACGCTGAGCGAGCGCATAGAGAGAGGTGAGGCGCTGGTTGAACTCGATCGAGGGCGTGATCGGCGCGACGTAGGCCGGGGCTTCGGCAGCCGAGTAAACGCGGAGGGCAAGTGGGAGCAGGTAGCTCATAAACGTTGCGGAATCAAAAAGGGTGAAGCGCGCAAGCGCGTCCGGCGTGCCCTCGTGAACGTGGCCGGACGCGCATTTCGCGCACAGAAGGAGGATTATTTCTTCAGGTAGATCTGGTCGAAGGTGCCGCCGTCGGCGAAGTGCGTGGCCGCGGCCTTGGTCCAGCCGCCGAACGCCTGATCGATGGTAAACAGTTCAACCTTGGGGAAGACCGAGGCATACTTGGCCTTGGCCTTCTCGGAGGTGGGACGGTAGTAGTTTTTGCCGATGATGTCCTGAGCTTCGTCGGAATAGAGGTATTCGAGGTAGGCCTTGGCGACTTCCTCGGTGCCCTTCCGTTTAACGACCTTGTCAACGACGCTCACGCTCGGCTGGGCAAGGATGCTGATCGACGGGACAACGATCTCAAACTTGTCGGCGCCGAATTCCTTCACCGCGAGGAAGGCTTCGTTTTCCCACGAGATGAACACATCGCCGATGCCGCGCTGCACGAAGGTCGTGGTCGCGCCGCGGGCGCCGGAATCGAGGACGGGGACGTTCTTGTAGATCTTTGCAACGAACTCCTTGGCCTTGTCGTCGGAGCCGTATTTGCGGCGGCCGTATTCCCAGGCGGCGAGGTAGTTCCACTGCGCGCCACCGGAGGTCTTCGGGTTGGGCGTGATCACGGCGACGCCGGGTTGAGCGAGGTCTTCCCAGTCTTTGATTTTGGCGGCGACCGGGGAGCCTTTGCGAACGAGGAACACGATGGTGCTCGTGTAGGGAGCGGAGCCGAGCGGCAGACGATCCTGCCAGTTGGCGGGAATCAGGTTTCCGTTTTTGTGGAGGGCGGACACGTCGTTGGCCAGTGCGAGGGTGACGACGTCGGCCTTGAGGCCGTCGATCACGGAGCGGGCTTGTTTGCCGGAGCCGCCGTGGGACTGCTTCACGGTGACGTCGTCGCCGGTCTTGGCCTTCCAGTGCTTGGCGAAAGCGGCGTTGTATTCGACGTAGAGCTCGCGCGTCGGATCGTAGGAGACGTTGAGGAGCTCGATGTTTTTGGCGAGGGCCGAGCCGGTGAGGGCGACGGCAGCGAGGGCTGAGAGAAGGAGTTTAAGCTTCATAAATGAAGGTGCGGACGGGTTTGGGTTTTTAGAACGAGACTTGGACGCGGGTGATGAGCGCGGTCTCGTCGTCGGAGAGGACGGAGCCGGCGGCCGGAGCGGCGCCCGGAGCGAGCTTGAAGTCGTTGCGGAAGACGTTGGTGCCGACGCGCACGGACTTGGACAGATACCAGTTCAAACCAAGACCGTAGGTGGTGACTTCGGTTGCATTTGTGGAGCTGGCGAGAGCGACGGGCGCGCCTGCAGGATCGACGAACGCGTCGTTGTCGATGTCGAGATGTGCAAAGCGAGCCACGACTTCAAAGGCGCCCCACGTGCCGGCGGAGGGATTGAAGTTGGTCTTGGGCGTCACGCCACGGAAACCGGAATCTTCGCCCGTGAGCACATAGCCAACCGAAAGATTATAGGCTTGGTTGTTGAGTTCGCGTTTGTTGATGCTCGCGCCGGTTCCGATACTCACCTCGGAGGAGGTGGTGAAGTATTCGGCGAGAATACCGAGCGGGCCCGAGTAGAAATAGGCCTGCGGCGAGATCACGTAGGACGTGCCGTTGGCTACGGTGGTATTGGCGAGAGTGGGCGCGGCGTTGTTAGCATAACGGAAGAACGTCTGCTGACCATCGGTGCGGTAGGCGTTGACGAGCGGAGCGGAAGCCGTGCCGTCGTAGTTGCCCGTGGCGGCGCCGACGCCGAAGCCGAGGCCTTTGAGGGCGGACTCCTTGTCGTTGACAAACGGGGTCGCGAAGAGGCGACCCGAATACGTGAAGTCACCCTCGGTGTTGGCACTGTCGGCAGGCGAATTGCCGCCGTCGATCACGCCGTTGGTGACGGCGACCTGGTAGGTGAGACGGTTGTTGGCGAGTGGACCGTGGACCTGGACGCCGACGTCGCGGTTGGGCGCGAGGTTGGTGGCGACGGAGCGTTCGTTGAAGAACGCCACCGGATCGGACTGGAGCTGTTCAAGACCGACGGGGGTCTTGAAGCGGCCGACCTGGATATTCAGCTCGGGCAACACCGCGGTGTTGACGAAGGCATCGAGGATGGAGACGGAGCTGCCGGCGAACTCGGGCTGGATGGCGTAGTTGAAACGCTCGGCGAACTTGCCCTCGAAAATGAGGCGGGCGCGGCGCAGAAGGAACTGGTCTTGGGCGGCGTTGGCGTCGTCGAAGTAGAAGCGGGCGTCGCCTTGCACGAGACCGCGCAGGCGAAGGGAGTTGGCGCCGTCAGACGAGGCGACTTCGACACGACCGTCGGAAACGGTGATCTTCGGAAGCTTCTTGGCGTCGGCGGCGGCGGTCTCGTCCTTGAGCTCTTGGTTGCGCTCGAGCACGCGGAGCTTCTGGTCGAGCAGGCGGATCTGCTCGCGCAGGGCGTTGATGTCGTCAGCCGTGGCGGGCTGGGCGAACGTGGTCGCGGCTCCAAGGCCGGCGGTGATGATGGTGGTGGCCAACGCGGTGCGCAGGCGGGAAGGAATAGTTCTCATGGTGTGTGTGTCCTGCAATCGGGAGGAACTCCAGAGGTCTGGTCGGATACCCGGTCAACTAATACTGATGCTGTGGTGTATCGGTGTGTAACGCCCTCGGATGTCCGATAGGCGAAAGTGGAAATTTACTCGGCGCTATCGCGCTGACCCGCGATGCGGGTCTTTTCGGTGCGTTCGATCTGGGTGACGCTACCGTCGTGAACGACGATCTGCACCACGCCGTAGCGCAGTGACTCAACTTTTTGACGAACGATGTGAAGCCAAGCGGGCACCGTGGCGTCGCTGGAAAGAGAGTGGGAAGTGGCCGTGTTGCTCATGGTGAGGACGGATTAGATGCTGTAGTCAGGAAAGAGATTGGAGAGGATGCCCTCGACGGGCTGGAGATCGGGACGAAGCGGGGAACGAAACGAGATGCGGCGGGCGGCGCGGCCGGGCACCAGCGACTCGGAAAACGGCAGAGGCACCTCGTCGCGCCTCATCTTGCGGAGCGTCACCTCGACCACGTCGGCGAGCGAGTAACGGTCCAATATCCCGGCGATGGCGTTGCGGACATCGAGCATCAACATGCGCAATCCGCAGTGCACCTCGTCGGGACAACTACACTTCTCGTAAGCCGTGTGGCTCACGCAGCCGATCGGCGCGAGCGGGCCATCGATGATCCGCACCACGCTGCCCACCGTGATCTTGGCGGATGGACGGGCGAGACGGTAACCGCCGAACTTGCCGCGCTGGCTTTCGACAAAGCCCTCTTCTTTCAAGAGCTGCATGATCTGCTCAAGGAACTTGACCGGAATACGCTCCTTGTCGGCGAGTTCCGACACCTGCACGAGCGACCGACCCACCTCGGCGGCGATGCCGAGATCGATCAGTGCCCGGAGGGCGTATTCACCTTTTTTAGAGAGCTTCATGGACGGCTGATTCAAACCACATTGAAATGGTAGGATTTAGATTCAAGTAAAATCTTAGGTAACTTGATAAAGTAAGTATTTTATCCGATCTAACCCCCTCTTCCCGCCTGATAAGCGGTCCCGAACATCCCCGATGTCACGCCTACAATGAGACAGCAGCGGAAGCGCCGGTTACAGCGATAGCCTCAATCCATCGTAGGCGAACTTCACGCCCACGGGCAATTTAGTCTCCCACTCGGCATGGCCCATGAAGTGAGTGATATGGGTCAAAAAGGTCTGCGGAGCGCCGATCTCGGCGGCGACCTCCACGGCCTCGCCCACGCTCATATGAGATGGATGCGTGTCGGGGCGCAAACCGTCGAGCACGACCACGTCGGAGCCCTTGGCCAACATCACCGCCTCACGGGGAACACGTTTGCAGTCGGTGTAGTAGGTGAACTTTTTGCCACTGCTTTTCTCGGTGAAAACGATGCCCAGGGTGTTGATCCCCCCGTGCGGAAGCAGGGTGGACTCGATCGTGCCCTGGGGAAGCTCGATACGCTCGGGCATGGACTGCAGCCGGAAGGCGACGTAACCCTTGGCGATGGGTCGCTCGGCGATCGCGTAAGGAAACATCGCCAGCACGCGGCTCAGGCCCTCTTCCGTGGAATAGACCGGCAAGGCGACTCCTCCGAGCAGATCGCAGTAGCGCCGCAGGTCATCCATCCCGGCGATGTGATCGGCATGACCGTGCGTAAGGATGAAAAGGTCGATCCAGTCGATTTTCTCGCGCAGACACTGGAGGCGAAACTCGGGGGATGCATCCACCTGGATGCGAAGGCCGTCCATGATGACATGGATCGAGGTGCGCGTGCGCGCGTCCCGCGGGTCTCCCGAGGTGCAAACAGAGCAATCGCACGCGATCATGGGAACGCCTTGGGACGTGCCGGTGCCGAGAAAGATGACCTCCATGGTAGGTTGACGGAATACAGCCGGGACAGCGTCGGCAAGAGAGTAGCGCAGGCTTCCAGCCTGCTCCGGATGCGATGCAGGCTGGAAGCCTGCGCTACTTCATAAAAAAAAACCGGCGCGCCTTGCGGGCGCGCCGGTCTCGTAGGGAACTCGCGATTACGCGAGCGGGACTGAGGCTGGACTTAGTAGTCCATGCCGCCGCCGCCCGGGGGCATGGCGGGAGCAGCCTTCTTGTCCTCCGGAGCGTCGGTGATGATCGCTTCGGTGGTGAGCAGGAGGCCGGCGATGGACGCGGCATTCTGCAGGGCGGTGCGGGTCACCTTGGTCGGGTCGACAACGCCGGCCTTTACGAGGTCTTCGTAGGTGCCGGTGGCGACGTTGTAACCATTGGCGCCCTTGCTGGAGAGCACCTGCTGGACGACGACGGCGCCTTCGACGCCGGCGTTGAAGCAGAGCTGCTTGAGCGGGGCCTCGACGGCACGGCGGATGATCTGAGCGCCGAGCTTCTCGTCGCCTTCGAGGGACGCGATGGCGGCATCGACAGCCTTGGCGGTGCGCAGGAGGGCGACACCACCGCCGGAGACGATACCCTCTTCAACGGCCGCACGGGTCGCATGGAGAGCGTCTTCGACGCGCTGCTTCTTTTCCTTCATCTCGGACTCGGTGGCGGCACCGACGTTGATGACGGCCACGCCGCCGGCGAGCTTGGCAAGGCGCTCCTGGAGCTTCTCCTTGTCGTAGTCGCTGGTGGTTTCCTCGATCTGGCGGCGGATCTGCTTCACGCGAGCCTGGATGTCGGACGATTTGCCCGAACCCTCGACGATCGTGGTGTTTTCCTTGCCGACAACGATGCGCTTGGCCTTGCCGAGATCGGCGACCTGCACGTTTTCGAGCTTGATGCCGAGGTCCTCGGTGAGGAGACGACCGCCGGTGAGGACGGCGATGTCTTCGAGGATGGCCTTGCGGCGATCGCCGAAGCCAGGAGCCTTGACGGCGACGACGTTGAGCGTGCCGCGGATCTTGTTAACGACGAGAGCGGCGAGGGCTTCACCTTCGACCTCTTCGGCGATGATGAGGAGGGGCTTGCCGGTCTTGGCGGTGGCCTGGAGGATCGGGAGGAACTCCTGGAGGTTGGAGATCTTCTTCTCGTGGATGAGGACGTAGGCGTCTTCGAGGATGGCTTCCTGGGTGTCCGCGTTGGTCGCGAAGTAGGGCGAGAGATAGCCCTTGTCGAACTGCATGCCTTCGACGACGTCGAGGGTGGTCTCGATGGACTTGGCCTCTTCGACGGTCACGGTGCCGTCCTTGCCGACCTTGTCGAGAGCCTCGGCGATGATCTTGCCGATCTCGTTGTCCCAGTTGGCGGACACGGTCGCGACTTGGCGGATCTCCTCGCTGTCGTTGACCTTCTTGGAGATGCGGGCGAGCTCGGTGACGGCGGCCTCGACGGCCTTGTCGATACCGCGCTTGAGGTAGATCGGATTGGCACCGGCGGTGACGTGCTTGAGGCCTTCTTTGTAGACGGCTTCGGCGAGCACGGTGGCGGTGGTGGTGCCGTCGCCGGCGGCGTCGTTGGTCTTGGAAGCGACTTCCTTCACGAGCTGGGCGCCGATGTTTTCATAGGCGTCGGCGAGCTCGATTTCCTTGGCGACGGTCACGCCGTCCTTGGTGACGGCGGGAGAGCCGAATTTCTTGTCGATGACGACGTTGCGGCCCTTGGGTCCGAGGGTGACCTTGACGGCGCGGGCGAGGAGCTCGACGCCACGGAGAACTTTCTGACGAGCGGCCTCGTCGAACAGGATTTGTTTAGCAGCCATGATTGTAGATTAAGTTGGGAGTTTAAGTTGAAGGAAGCGGAGCTCAGGCGATGACGCCGAGGATGTCGTCTTCGCGGACGATGGTGTATTTGACGTCGTCGATCTTCACTTCGGTGCCGCCGTATTTGGAGATGAGCACCTTGTCACCGACCTTGACCTCGAACGCGACGGCCTTGCCGTTTTCGTCCTTCTTGCCGGTGCCGATGGCGATGACTTCAGCCTCCTGCGGCTTTTCCTTGGCGGAGTCCGGGATGATGATGCCACCGCGAACTTGTTCTTTGGAATCGTCGAGGTGCTTCACGAGCACGCGGTCGCCGATGGGCTTGATCTTAGCTTTGGCCATATTGGGTTTTGGTTTTAGGTTTTGGTTGGAGGTTGTGTATTCGTTTTTTAACGACGCCCGAACGTCGGCACGGGGGCCGACCGTCCGGTCGAAAGCGTTGAAAAGGGTTACTTCTTGCCGTTTTTGTCGTCGTCAACGACCTCGAAATCGGCGTCGACCACGTCGGCCTTCTTCTCGGTTTTCTTCGAGGAAGAACCGGCGGACGGCTCTTCAGCGGAAGCGCCTTCAGGCGCGGCACCGGCGCCGGCCTGCTGGGCGGCGGCGTAGACTTCGGCGCCGACCTTCTGGAGGTTTTCCATGGCGGCCTTCTGCTTGGCGGTGTCGCCGGACTCGAGGTCCTTCTTGGCGTCGGCCAGCGCGGCCTCGATCTTGCCCTTCACGTCGGCGGGGAGCTTGTCACCGCTTTCCTTGAGGGTCTTTTCGAGTCCGTAGATGGTGCTGTCGAGCTGGTTCTTGGTCTCGACGCATTCCTTGCGCTTGCGGTCTTCCTCGGCGTGGAGCTCGGCGTCCTTGGTCATCTTTTCGACCTCTTCCTTGCTGAGGCCGGAAGAACCCTGGATGGTGATCTTCTGTTCCTTGCCGGTGCCGAGGTCCTTGGCGTTGACGTGGAGAATGCCGTTGGCGTCGATGTCGAAGGTGACCTCGATCTGCGGGGTGCCGCGGGGAGCGGGCGGGATACCGTCGAGCTTGAACGTGCCGAGATTCTTGTTGTCGCGGGCCATCGAGCGTTCGCCCTGGAGGACGACGATTTCAACGCCGGGCTGGTTGTCCGCGTAAGTGGAGAACACCTGCGACTTCTTGGTCGGGATGGTGGTGTTGCGGGAGATCATCGGCGTGGACACTTCGCCCGCGGTCATGATGCCGAGGGTGAGAGGAGTCACGTCGAGGAGGAGGACGTCTTTCACGTCGCCCTTGAGCACGCCGCCCTGGATGGCCGCGCCGATGGCGACGACCTCGTCGGGGTTCACGCCTTGGTGGGCGGGCTTGCCGGCGAGCTTGTTGGCAATCTCAACGACCTTGGGCATGCGGGTCATGCCGCCGACGAGCACGAGTTCGTCGATCTTGGCCGACGTGAGATCGGCGTCTTTCAAGCAGTTCTGAAAGGGCTTGATGGTGCGCTCGAAAAGGTTGTCGCAGATCTGCTCCATCTTGGAGCGAGTGAGCGTGACATTGAGGTGCTTCGGGCCAGACGCATCGGCCGTGATGAAGGGCAGGTTGATGTCAACCGACTGGGTGGACGAGAGGGCGATCTTGGCCTTCTCGGCTTCTTCCTTGAGGCGCTGGAGGGCCATCGGGTCCTTGCGGAGATCGATGCCTTGCTCGGCCTTGAAGCTGTCAACGAGCCAGTTGATGAGGGTCTCGTCCCAGTTGTCGCCGCCGAGATGGGTGTCGCCGTTCGTGGCTTTGACCTCGAAGACGCCGTCGCCGATTTCGAGAACAGATACGTCATAGGTGCCGCCGCCCAAGTCGAACACAGCAATCTTTTCGTCCTTCTTCTTGTCGAGGCCGTAGGCGAGCGAGGCGGCGGTGGGCTCGTTGATAATGCGGAGGACTTCGAGACCGGCGATCTTGCCGGCGTCCTTGGTGGCCTGACGCTGGGCATCGTTAAAATACGCCGGGACCGTGATAACGGCCTGAGTGACTTTCTCGCCGAGGTAGGCTTCGGCGTCGGCCTTCAATTTGCCGAGAACGAACGCAGCGATCTGCTGCGGGGCGAATTGCTCGGTTTTGTCACCGGTTTTGACTTCGATGACAGCGTCGCCGTTTTTGCCGGCCACGACATTGTAGGGAAGATTCTTTGCCTCCTCGGTGACTTCGGTGAATTTACGGCCGATCAGACGTTTGGCAGAAAAAATGGTGTTGCGAGGATTCGTGACAGCTTGGCGTTTGGCAGCCTGGCCGACGATGCGCTCGCCCGTTTTGGTGAAAGCGACCACCGACGGGGTGGTGCGTGCGCCTTCAGCGTTAGGAATGACCACCGGTTCGCCGCCTTCCATGACGGACATGCAGGAGTTGGTGGTGCCAAGATCGATACCAATAATACGGCTCATAGTAAAAACCATCTAGCAATGCATAGGCCTGCGTAGATTAAAATATCATTATATATTTATAATTAATAATTTAAAAATTAAACGAAACAAAATCGACCTCTTCCCAGCCCCAAAGCCGCGTCAGCTTGTCACACTTTGGCTCAATTTGGAACTTAGCCGCGCCTACGTTTGACACATCTGGCGCAGTGACCTCTGTGATGGGCTAAGCTTTAAGTAATCCGCAGGTTGCAACGACGTCCTACACTTCTCCAACCGCATGAATCGCGTTCGTCCCGTCATTATCGTCCTCATCATCGCCAGCGTGGCCGTCCTTGGATGGAACGTGCTTCACAAGCCCAAACCCGCCCCCGCGAGTAAGCCCCGTGGCATTGCCGTCACGACCAGCGTTGCCGAATCACGCGACGTGCCGGTGTGGCTCACCGGGTTGGGCACGGTGCAAGCCAACAACACCGTGACGATCCGTCCCCGGGTGAGCGGCGAACTCCAATCGGTCCAATTCACCGAAGGCCAACCGGTGAAAACCGGCGATATCCTCGCCCAAATCGACCCCCGACCCTACCGCGCCGCCTTGGATCAAGCGCTTGCCCAAAAAGCTCAGGACGAAGCCCGCCTCACCAACGACCGCCGCGAGTTCGAACGCGTCCGCGCCCTCGTTGAAACCAACACCGAAAGCCGCCAGCTCCTCGACCAGCGCGCCGCTACCCTCGCCCAATCCTCCGCGCTCGTCCAAGCCAGCCAGGCCGCCGTGGCCAACGCCCAACTCCAACTCGACTTCACCACCGTGCGCGCGCCCATCGACGGCCTCACCGGCGTGCGGCTCGTGGATGCGGGCAACATTGTCACGGCCAGCCAGAACAACGGCCTCGTCGTCCTCACGCAGATCAAGCCCATCTCCATCATCTTCACGGTTCCCCAGCAAAACTTCCTTGAGCTTCGACGCGGCATCACGCGCTCCGCCGACGCACCCCTTCCCGTCGAAGCCCTGACCGACTCCGGTGAAATCATCGCGCGCGGCAAACTCGACCTTCTCGACAACCAGATCGACACCACCACCGGCACGCTCCGCCTCAAAGCCACCTTCCCGAACGATGACCAAACCCTCTGGCCCGGCCAGTTCGTAAACGCCCGCACCCTGGTGCAAACGCTCACCCAGGCCCTCGTCATCCCCGCGGAAGCCGTTCAACCCGGGATCAACGGTCCCTTCGCGTATGTGGTGAAAGCCGACTCCACGGTGGAAGCCCGCACGCTCGCGACTGGCGCCACGGTCAACGGGCTCACCGTCATCACCGCCGGGCTTCAACCGGGCGACCACGTCGTGCGCGAAGGTCAAAACAAGCTCCAGCCCGGCGTCCGCGTCGATCCCATCAAGCCGACCACCACGCAACCCGCCGCGTCAACGCCTGTCGCCGCCATCGCCGAATGAGCCTCTCGACTCCTTTCATTCAGCGACCGATCGCCACCACGCTGCTCACGATCGGCATTTTCATTGTCGGCCTGATTTCGTTTCCGCTCCTGCCGGTCGCGCCGTTGCCGCAGGTTGAGTTCCCCACGATCCAAGTCTCCGCCAGCCTTCCCGGAGCGAGTCCCGAGACGATGGCCTCCTCCGTCGCCACGCCACTCGAAAACCAACTCGCGCAGATTTCCGGCATCACCCAGATGTCGTCCACCAGCACGCTCGGCTCGACTTCGATCACGCTCCAATTCGACCTCGACGTCCCGATCAATTCCGCCTCGCAGGACGTCCAATCCGCGATCAATGCCGCCGGCGGCCAGCTCCCGCCCGAGCTCCCCAGCCCGCCGACCTACCGCAAGGTCAACCCCGCCGACGCGCCCATCGTCATCCTCAGTGTGCGCTCCGACGTGCTCCCGCTCACCACGGTCACCGACTACGCCAACAACGTCATCGCCCAGCAGCTCTCCCAGCTTCCCGGTATTTCCCAGATCAACGTCAACGGCCAGCTCAAGCCCGCCGTTCGCGTCCAAGTCGATCCCGCCCGCCTCGCCTCCCTCGGTCTCGGCATGGAGGACGTGCGCGGCGTCATCGCCAGCGCCACCATCAACTCCCCCAAAGGCAATCTCGACGGTCCCCGCCAAAGCCTCGCGATCTATGCCAACGATCAGTTGACCGTCGCCGCGCCCTACAACGAGCTCATCGTCGCCTACCGCAATGGCGCGCCCATCCGCGTCCGCGACATCGGTCGCGCGATCGACGGCGCTGAAAACACCCGCTCCGCCGCCTGGCTCAATGCCCGGCGCGGCGTCGGCCTCGTGGTTTTTAAGCAAAGCGACGCCAACGTCATCGATACCGTCGCCCGCATTCGCGAACTCCTGCCCACGTTGCAGGCAGCCGTCCCGCCCGCAGTTAAGATCGACCTGCTGGTTGACCGCACCGGCACCATCCGCGCCTCCGTATCCGAGGTCGAACTCCACCTCGTGCTCACTATGATCCTCGTCACGGTGGTCGTGTTCGCCTTCCTCCGCGACGTGCGCGCCACCCTTATCTCCAGCGTGGTCGTGCCCATCTCCATCGTGGCGACCTTTGCCGTGATGCACTGGCTCGGCTACAGCCTGAACAATCTCTCGCTCATGGCGCTCACCATCACCGTCGGCTTCGTCATCGACGATGCCATCGTGATGCTCGAAAACATCTACCGTCACATCGAGGACGGCATGCCCGCCATGGAGGCCTCGCTCAAGGGTGCCAAGGAGATCGGCTTCACCATCCTCTCCATCACCCTGTCGCTGGTCGCGGTGTTTATTCCCGTCTTGCTGATGGGCGGCATCATCGGCCGCCTCTTCCGCGAATTCGCCCTCACCGTCACCATCGCCGTGCTCGTCTCGGCCTTCGTCTCTCTGACGTTCGTGCCCATGCTGAGCTCACGATTCCTGCGCCCACACCACGCGCCCACCGGCAACACCCTGCGCGCACGACTCAACGGCATCCTTGAACGTTTTCTCAACGGCATGGAATCCAGCTACACCCGCGGCCTCCGCTTCGTCCTGCGTCACCAACGCGCCACGCTCGTCTCCCTCCTGGTCACCTTCGCCCTCACCGCCCTCGTCTTCATGCGCATGCCCAAAGGCTTTTTTCCGCAGCAAGACACCGGTTTCATCACCGCCACGATCGAAGCCGCGCCCGACATCTCGTTCAACGCGATCTACGACCGGATGGAGCGCGTCAACGCCATCATTGCCGCCGATCCCGCCGTCGACACCTTCCTCTCCTCCATTGGCGGCGGACGCGGCGGCGGTAGCCTCAACACCGGTCGCGCGTTCATCAATCTCAAGCCCCGCGACCAGCGCGAACCCGCCCCCGTCGTCATGGCGCGCCTCCGGCAAAAAAGCGCCGGCATTCCCGGCATCACGCTCTTCCCGCAAGCCCGCCAGGATCTCAACATCGGTGGCATCTCGTCGAAGACGCAGTATCAATACACCCTGCGCAACGTGAGTTCCGACGAGCTCAATATCTGGGCGCCCCGCGTGCTCGAAAAGCTCCAGACTCTTCCGCAATTGCGCGATGTCACCTCCGACCAGCAGTCCAACGCCCCTTCGCTCAGCGTGGAGATCGACCGTGTCGCCGCGTCACGTTTCGGCATCCAGGCCGAAGCCATCAACCGCGCTCTCTACAATGCTTTTGGCCAGCGCCAGATCACCCAGTTCTACACCCAGGTCAGCCAATACAAGGTCATCATCGAAGTGCCTCCCGAGTTGCAGAGAGATGTCTCCACCTTCGACAAACTCTTCATCCCCTCGCCGCTCACGGGCGGACAAATCCCGCTCTCATCGCTCGTCAAGATCGACACCCGCGCGATCAAGCCGCTTTCGATCAACCACCTTGGCCAATACCCCTCGGTGACGATCTCCTTCAATCTGGCGGCCGGTTACTCGCTCGGCGACGCGGTCACTGCCATCACACAAGCGAGCGAAGGACTTGGCACGCCCGCCTCGCTTACCGGAAATTTTCAAGGCTCCGCGCAAGCCTTCCAAGACTCGCTGAAATCGCAACCACTGCTGATCCTCGCGGCGATTATCGCGATCTACATCATCCTCGGCATGCTCTACGAGAGCTTCATTCATCCGCTGACGATTCTCTCGACGCTTCCCTCGGCCGGTCTCGGCGCGCTGCTCACGCTCTGGGCCTTCGGCCAAGACCTCGGCGTCATCGCGATCATCGGCATTCTTTTGCTCATCGGCATCGTGAAGAAAAACGCCATCATGATGATCGACTTCGCCATCGAGGCCGAACGCGAGCACAAGAAATCCGCGCGCGACGCCATCTACGAGGCCTGCCAAAAACGGTTTCGCCCGATCATGATGACCACGCTCGCCGCCATGATCGGCGGCATCCCGCTCGCCCTCGGCCACGGCGACGGCTCGGAACTCCGCCAGCCACTCGGTTATGCCATCGTCGGCGGATTGATCCTGAGCCAGGCGCTCACGCTCTTCACCACCCCCGTCGTCTATCTCTACTTCGACCGCCTCGCCCAACGCCGACGTAGACCCGCGGCCACCGCCATGCCCGTGAAGCCTGATGAACGCGCCGTGGTTACAGGTTAATTCATCGCCAAAGAGTTGATCTCACGCCCGCCCAACTCATTTTTAAATCATGGAAATGGAAATCGTGGTGCCCGACAAAATGCCCGTGATGACGTTGCCCGGCGTCGCATTTTTCCCGCAGGCACTGCTGCCGATCCACATCTTTGAGCCGCGTTACCGTCAGATGCTCCGGGATGTGCTCGCCACCGATCGCCTCTTCGCGGTCGCCGGCATTGATCCTCGCAAGCCCAACGATTTCGAGCCTCCGCATCGCATCGCCAGCATGGGTATCGTGCGTGCCTGCCAGGAAAACAAAGACGGCACCGCCAACCTGCTCCTCCAGGGACTCGCCCGCGTGGAAATCCAGTCGATCATCAGCGACGAGCCCTACCGCACCGTTCGCATCCGCGCTCTCACCAGCGCGCCGGGCGCGGAGGACGACGAAAACCTAAAGCTTCGCAGCCGCCTCTCCCGACTGCTCACGACCCGTCAGCGCCTCAGTGGTCAGTCATCCAACGAACTCTCCCGCTTTTTAAAGACCGTCGAAGATCCCGAGATATTCGTCGATCTGGCGGCTTTCAGTTTTTGCGAAAAGCCACGCTTGAAACAGAAGCTCTTGGAAACGCTCGATGTGCATCATCGCCTGGAGCTGCTCGCCGAGGACATCCGCGCGGACATCGAGTCCATCAAGCTGCGCAAACGGCTCCAGGGAGACCTTCCCGACGACGGCATTGCGAGTAATTAGAAGAATAGGTAGCAGCCGAGGTGACGAGGCTGAGAACCGCCCGAACAGCCTCGTCACCTCGGCTGCTACTCAAACAGCTAGAAGAACGGAGCGACGAAGCCGTTTTAAACGCGCTCGGCGCTTCCCCTACTTGGCCTCAGGCGTGGCTGCTCGTTGCACTTTAACCCGGCGCACGCGCTCGGCGTGCACATCCACGACCGTTATCCGATAGTCGCCGACCGTGATCAGTTCTCCGCGCTTGGGCAGACGCCCGAAATGGCGCTGAGTCCACTGGGCGACCGTTTCCTTCGGTTGCCATTCAAACGTCCAGCCGGTTTCCGCCTGCAGCTCACGCATCGTCAGCGCCCCGCTCACCACGATGAACTGTTCGTTCATCTCGAAGATCGGGCCGTGCTCGATGTCGAACTCGTCGCGAATGTCGCCCACGATCTCTTCAAGCACGTCTTCAAAACTCACAATGCCCGCCGTGTTGCCCGCGTCATCGAGCACGAGCGCGAGGTGGTTTCGCGAAGAACGGAAAAGCTCGAGCATCGAGTGAATCGGCGTCTTGAGCGTAAACGTGATCACCGGACGCACCAGCGGTTCAAAGGAAGCCTGCGGCCCCAGCGCTTGAATTTGCCACAACCACTCGCGCACCAGCAGCACGCCCTCGGCCTGGTCGAAGGAACCTCCCTTGCACACCGGGAAACGGCTGTGGCCGCTCATCTGGGCGATGCGCAGGTTTTCCTCCATCGGCCTGTCGAGCCAAAGGGCCACGATTTGCTCACGCGGACGCATGATTTGGTGCGCGCGAATCTCGCGCAGACGCAGCGAGCGGATCATCAGCTTGTTGATCAGCGAATCACCCGGGTGCGAATGCCGCGCGTGGCTCAACACGTATTCCAGCTCTTCCGAACTGAAGGCGTGTTCACCCTCGCCCGCCGGATCAAGGCCCGCCCATTTCAAAAAAAAGTTGGCCGTGCCGTTGAGCGTCCAGATGAACGGAAACAGAATGTAATAAAAAACAATCAGCGGCGCGGCCGTATACAGTGAAACCGCCTTGGGGCGTTGAATCGCGAGGGACTTCGGCGCGAGTTCACCAAAAATAATGTGCAGGAACGTGATGACCGCAAAAGCCACCGCAAACGACACCGACGACACCGTGGTCGGGTCGGTCACGCCGAATTTTTCAAGCACCGGCGCGAGACGATGCGCGATGAACGGCTCGCCCACCCAACCGAGGCCCAGGCTGGCAAGCGTGATGCCGAGCTGCGTGGCGGAGAGTGCGGCATCGAGACGATTGGTTGCCGCCAAGGCAAATTTCACCCGCCAGCCGCCGGTCTTGGCCATGGGCTGAAGCTGACTGGCGCGCACTTTGACCAGCGCAAATTCAGCCGCCACGAAAAAGCCGTTGGCCGCCACCAAACCGAGAACAATGATCACCTCCAACGCGATGTCGAAAAATGCGTGCATTCGTTAAGCAAGGTTGGCGGCCAACCCGCCGCGCCGTCGAGCGCCAACATGCACACCCCAAGCCTCCTCGCGACCAGCCGCACAGCTTGGTCGAACTTTCTCTTGGCGGAAGCGCCCTTCACCTCACACCATGCGCACTTCATGTCCCCCCTTGCGCGCAAACCCGAGATTCATGGCTTGCGCGGCTGGCGCGCGTTGGCGCTCTGGCCGCTCGGCTTGCTCATGCACGTATGGGGCCGGTCGCTGCACATTGTAACCTCGCCCGAGGCGCAGCGTAATCTGAGCAAGATCGACGAACCGGTGGCGTTTACGCTCTGGCATAATCGACTCTTTATCACGGCGGAGGTTTTTCGGCGTTATCGGCAAGGTCGCCCGATCTACGGCTTGGTCAGCCCCAGCAAAGACGGCGCCTGGCTGGAGGCCTTTTTTTCATTGGTGGGCATCCGCGCGGTGCGTGGTTCGAGTCACAAGCTCGGTCGCGAAGCGGTCACCGCTCTGGTTGACGTAATGAGAGCGGGCAACGACATCGGCATCACACCCGACGGACCGCGCGGACCGATTTACGAATTCAAGGCGGGCGGCTTGATCGTTGCACGCCGAGTGCAAGCTCCCCTGCTGCTCTTGGGCTGCGCCTATGAGTCCTCGTGGCAGTTGCGGAGTTGGGACCGCTTTCATCTCCCGCGTCCGTTTTCGCGCGTCCATATCTCCTGCGAGGAAGTTCCCAGCGCCACGCTCGGCGACCGGGAAGCAAGCGCCCTGGCTTTGCAGGCGCGCTTGATCAAAATGAGCCCCGATAACGATGATCGCGTCGTCGTGGTTTAAATACGGGTGGCCGGGTTTCCGCCGGCCACCGCTCGTTCCTTAGAACGTCGGCTCGACCGTGACTGCGGAGCCGGACTCGGTCACATAATCAGGACCGGCGGACCAGCTGAGATCGTTGATGAGGAATTTGTAGATGACCGCCTTGCCCGTGCCCGGCAGCGCGATGGTCCACTTGTTATCGGCGGCACAATCCAGAGGAACGCCCACATCCCAGCTCAAGCCCGGGCCTTCGCCGCGCACGTAAAGCGTATTGCCAAAACCGACATCGATCAGGGCGGTGATGGCGGTTGCAGGCAGCTTGGCGGCCGAGGTTTTCACGGCGGGGGCTTTCACCACCGGAGCCTTGGCGGCGGGAGCTTTTTTAACCGTGGCGGCCTTCACCGTGCTCTTCACCACAGGAGCAGCTTTTTTGATAACTTTGACGGGGGCCTTTTTGGAAGGCGTGGTGGTCTTGACGGCAGTGGGAGTGGATTTCTTCATAAAAAATTTCGGTGAATCGCGTGATAAGAGACGGTGTGAGTTTCGATCACGCCATTTTGCCTTCAATAGCAAATTAAGGACCAACCTTCGGTGACACCTCGATTTTACTTCGTTGATTAGAATCAAAGGAGTGAGCGTAACAAAAATTGATGTTTACTCGCGGGGGGCGCCTCCCCAAAACATCCCTTCCCTTTCCGGGGCAGTAGCTCAGTTGATAGAGCGCTTCGTTCGCAATGAAGAGGTCGTGGGTTTGATTCCCATCTGCTCCACCATTTTTAGCGCGCACCCCGCGCCCGGTTTGCACCACTCCCTTAGCGGTGGGACCAAGGCGGGCCAGCGGCCCGTCGAGATTCAAACCGGCCCGCACGACACCCAAAAAACCTACGCCGCACCTTCTCGGCGTAGGCCGTGGACGCTGCCTGTAACAATTCTACTTATGCGTGTCTTGCTCGACTGCTGTCACCCGGTGATCCGGCCCGAACACCACTCTAAAATATTCACGCTCCCGACCGCCTGGATAATTGGGATAATAGAGCGGATAGAGACCCGAATGCATATGATACCAGCCCTGATAGAGAGGCTGGCCCAAGTCCGTCTGGAAAGTCGTGTAGCTCCACACTTCACTCGTCCCCTTGGCATCCGTGCGCGTCCAAATCCGATCGGGATTGCCCACCGCCAGCTTCACGGCATCGGCATCGAAACCGATGCCCACCCTGCCCTCCTTCACGAGCATCTGCTGTTCAGGTGTAAGTCGCGCGAACACTTCCGGAGAACGCTTGATGCGCGCATCCGGAGAAGCGCAACCAGCGAACCACGCCATCAAAACCAGTAGTAAAGCAAGGGTAAGTTGGGGTTTCATAATACAGAACGGACTCGTTACGGCGAAATCTGCTCCACCGCCGACACACGTCCAGCCGTGAAAATCACCCGCACTCGTTCGTCGGGGAACTCCCGCCCGCTGGCACTCACACCCACTCCGGTTCCCACCGAGCCGCCACCAAAACCCAAGCCCAGCCCGAGACCCAGACGCGGCTTATTCTCCCGGTAAATCCACACTTCGGAAACACCCGCATCGCTGGTGCGGGTGAGCACACGATCAGGGTCACCCAACGCAAGTCGTGTTTGTTCAGGCGTGAACCCCACCCTGACTTGTCCTCGTTCGATATCCGAGCGCACCTCCGCCGGGTAAGAACTAAAAGCCGCCTGATTCTTTTTGATACGCGACTGCGGAGTGGACGAACACCCCGCGCTCAAAATCGCCAGAACCAGCGCCAGACAAAAAAAGACGGATGTTTTCATGATCAAAATGGCCGACAAAGGCTTGGCGGGGTTGGATGCGTTTTGATTTGCGGCCCGTGAACGCTCGCAGAATAACGACATTCCCGCCACCATCTGACGCTTATAAATTTTCCATGAAGACCTACTCTATCGCGATCGGTTCCGACCACGCCGGCTTTGCTTATAAAGAAGCCATCAAAGCCGCCCTCCTCTCCGACGGCCACACGGTCCGCGACTTTGGCACCTATTCGGACGCTTCCTGCGATTATCCCGATTTCATCCGTCCCACCGCCGAGGCGGTCGCCCGCGGCGAGTTCCAGCGCGGTATCGTGCTGGGTGGCTCTGGCAACGGCGAGGCCATCGTCGCCAACAAGGTCAAGGGTATCCGCTGCGGCCTTTGCTGGAACGAACAGGTCGCCATCTGGAACCGCTCTCATAACGACGGCAACGTCCTCTCCCTCGGCCAGCGCACCGTCACCGAGGCCGAGGCCATCACGATCACCCGCACCTGGCTCGCCACCGAGTTCGAAGGCGGCCGCCACATCCCCCGCATTCAGAAAATCGAGACGCTCTAAAGCATTGAGGTGGCATGGGGCGTCTCACCCATGCGTTGCGCATTGATGGGCGTTTGCATCTTTTGTGTCCTCTTCGTGGTGATGGATCCTTACTGAAACGCCGCAAATCTATCGCTTGCCCATACCGCGCAGGCTCATCACCGTCGCGGACTTGGACATGGCTTTTCCCACACCTCCCGCCATTCTCTCCGAGCGCGATCTCCGCGCCGGTGAGTTCGATCAAAACCCGGCCGCCGCCCTCCTGCGCCTCTACGCGTGGATGCACCTCGCCCGCACCGGCGACAACCGCATCCTGGACCTTTTCCGCCAAGGGCTTATCAAGGGCACCGTCACCGGCGGCCAAGGCAACGAGGGCCTCATCATCCCCCTCATCCTTCTGGCTGACAAAACCATCGACGCGGTCTCGTTCACCCACCGCGATTTCGGCGGACACCTGATCTGGAGCGACCACCTCTGCGATCACCTGAACCAGTATTTCGCCAACGCCGGCAGCCCCACCAAGGCCCGCGAAGGCAACGTTCACCACGGCGACGTGAAAAACCGCTCGTTGCCGATGATTTCCCATCTCGGCTCGATGTTGTCGCATGTCATCGGTGTGACCGACTCGCAACGCCGCCAAGGTAAACCCGCCGTTGGCTTCACCTTCTTCGGCGACGGCAGCTCCAGCACCGG